>Ga0206937_10059_pt1 | contig 36145 bp, 27 predicted proteins | sample Alteio_BWOrgHeat_11_FD_152923 | JGI IMG/M metagenome (GOLD analysis project Ga0206937, IMG submission 152923) | Enriched cells from forest soil in Barre Woods Harvard Forest LTER site, Petersham, Massachusetts, United States -... | ecosystem: Environmental > Terrestrial > Soil > Temperate forest >... | reverse complement strand
TTTTACCCAATAACTGCCTGAAACATTATATGTATGAATAGGATTTGTAAGATTTGAAGTATCGCCATCACCAAAATTCCAGGAATAAGAGTTAAAACCAAGACTGTTGTTGGTAAAGCTAACAGATGGATCACAATTTAATATAGTTGGGGTAAAACCTGCTATTGAAGTTGGATTTACTGTAACAGTTTGGGTAATGGTATCGGCACAGTTACCTGTTCCTGCTATAAGGGAAATTGTAAATGTTCCTGAATTAGCATAAGTATGATTTGGGCTATTTAAATTAGAGGTTTGATTATCTCCGAAATCCCAATGAAACACATTTGAATTTGTGCTGGTATTAGTTAAGGCAACAGATAGATTGCAATTATTTGTCAGAGATGTAAACGAAGCAATTGCCAATGGAGGGATTGTAATTGATTGAGTTATAGAATCCACACATGCACCTGAACCAACAATTAATTTAATAATATATGTTCCCGGAGTGAGATAAGTATGATTTGGATTTTGAACTGTATCGGTATTTCCGTCTCCGAAATTCCAATTATAAATTGCAGAGCCTGTGCTATTATTAGTAAACCCAATTGTTAAACTACAGTTATTTGTTATTGGGGTAAATGAAGCAACAGGCATTTGTGTAATTGTGATTGATTGTGAAATTGTATCAGCGCAATTTCCTGAACCTACAATTAAATTGACGATATATGTTCCCGGAGAAACATAGGTATGATTTGGATTACCTATGGTATCCGTATTTCCATCACCAAAATTCCAGTTATAAATTGTTGATCCTGCACTATTGTTTGTAAAACCAACTGATAAACTACAATTGGTTACAATTGGAGTAAACGAAGCAACGGCTACTGGTGGTATTGTAATAGTTTGAGAAATTGAATCTACACAAGGGCCTGTCCCAACAAATAAAGTGATCGTATAGGTTCCGGGAGTAAGGTAAGTATGAGATGGGTAAGGGACAGTATCGGTATTTCCATCTCCGAAATTCCAATTATAAATTGCAGAGCCTGTGCTATTATTAGTAAACCCGATTGTCAAACTACAGTTATTTGTTATTGGTGTAAATGCTGCAACCGGATTTGTTCCAACAGTTAATGTTTGGGAAACTGTATCATTACAGGTTCCATTAATAACTATAAGAGTAACAGTGTAAGAACCAGCAATGTTATAGGTATGAGAAGGATTATTTAAAACAGAATTATTGCCATCACCGAAATTCCATTGATATGAATTGCCACCAGTTGAAGTATTTGCAAAAATAACTGAATCGCAATTTTGTGTAAATGTAAATGATGCTACAGGAGTTGTAAGAACATCAACTGTGACAGTATCATAAGCATTATTTCCACTACAAACAGAATCGCTGATTGTTAAAATATAGGTCGTGGTTACTAAAGGATTTACAGTTTGGGTTGAAGTAGTTGGTCCGTTATTCCATTGATAAGTTACTCCTGAAGTGTTGTTAGGACCAATTTGAATTGATTGCCCCGTACAAATTGAGTCAAAAGTATTACTGGTAAGTATTGTTTGAGTATTAACTGAATAATTATAAATAACAATTCCAGGGTCACCGTTTGCGGCATCTCCGGCAGTATTGTAGCAAGTTCCGTTTCCTCTTAATCCGGCAGCAACATTTGTTGTTACATTTCCGGGAAAAGAAGCTAAAGTTGTTTCTATTAATCCACCACCTCCTCCGCCTCCATTACCATGACACTGAAGCGCGTAAACCTCATCTCCTCCTTTTCCACCTTTAACTTCAATGGTTAAGTTTGTATTAAAATTCTGAGCTTGGATAAAAATACTTCCACCAGCACCGCCACCACCTGCGCCATCTATTGTTGCAACTAAATTATTATCTATTCCATCAGATTTAATTGAATTTCCATTGCCTGAGATTGTATTGGCATGAAGAACAATAATTCCACCTCCATTTTCTCCAACAGTTCCGGCACTGTTATTCTGATGACCACCACCACCACCTCCTCCTAAATAAATTTTACCGTGTACAATTCCAGTATCAAGATTTTTACTTGTCATTCCCCAAAGAGTATCAGGTGCAACCTGATAAGCATATCCCCCATGACCACCTCTTCCATAATTTGCTCCACCGGCACCGGCGGTGTTAATATCATTACCTCCACCTCCACCATTACCCTGGGGTCCCCTTCCATATCCTTTATTAGGTAGGTAGGGAACTATTCCCTCTCCTTTTTGCCCACCCCTGTTTGCATTTCCAAAACAAAACTGATAATACCATCCTGACCAGAAATTATTAGAAGTAGTACCACCTCTTGAACCTTTGCCGGATAAATCAATATTAGCATTTAAAGTAAGAGTTCCTGAAACAGAAAATGCTAATACCCCGCCGCTTACTCCATTCCAATTTGGTGCTGTTAAAGTGCCTGTGACCGTTGCATTAACATATTGCGGGTAAGAAACTATTTGAATATTTCCTGCAACATCATAATTTCTTGTCAAATGAGAAGTTAGTCTAATTGTGTTACCCGCAATAGAATTAATTTTAGCCAATTCGAAATTCCCTGAATTGCTGAAGTTAAGAAAGGTACCAAAAGTAATTGTATTGGAAGTATCAATAGTTGCACCCTGCATCTCAATTATTAAAATACTATCCCCCACATTAAATCCATTAGTTGAAGCTACGCTAAAACTATCAATACAATTGCCGGCAGGAATAGAAGTAACCGAAGTATAAATGTTAATTACACCGCTAATATTCGTGTTCTGAGAAAAGGAAACAGAAATGAATAAAAACATTCCTGAAAGAAGTGAGAAAAACAAGAAAAAATACTTAGGTTTTGGCATGTAGTTTATTTGAACATCAAAGTTAATAAAAAAAATCGAGTTAATTCACATTTATCTGATTAAAGTTAAATATCCATGACTTGAATAGGGTTTTGAATTATAGTCTATTGCTGAGAATATATAGTAGTAAGTACCGTCAGGAGCATCTCCACCTGTATTGTTTACTTTTCCGTTCCATAAAATGTTTTTATTATTGCTTTCAAACATCTTTAAGCCCCATCGGTCATAAATTACCAGATGATATAACGAATATCCTTCGGCAACAACATCATAGAAATCATTTTTGCCATCACCATTGGGTGAGAAAATATTAGGAATGTAAAGGTTGCAAGTATCTATTGTTATATAATCAGTCAATATCATTGTATCGGGAGAATTAATACATTTCGATTGATTGCCATAAGTAATTAACGTTATTGTAAATGTTCCTGAACTGCCATAATAAAAAGTATGGGTGGGATTTTTTGTGGTATCAAACTGTCCATCTCCGAAATTCCAAAGATATGAAGCTCCGTTAATACTGGTATTTGAAAACGTAACTGTAACAGGAGAACATCCTCTAATTGATTGTGCTGCAAAACTGCTTTTTGGCACCATAGGACTATCGACAACAATATAACCAATCAGAACGGAAGTATCTGACAATGGACCGCAAGGAGAATTTCGATAGGTTATCAAACTGACAGTATATGTTCCGGCATTTACATAAGTATGTGTTGGACTAAAGGTCGTACTTGTTCCTCCATCGCCAAAATTCCATAACCATGAGGTGCCATTACTTCCTGTATTTGTGAAAGGAACTGTAAAAGGAATACAGCCAACAGTATCTGCAAAAAATGAACTTGAAACAGTATCCAGATTGAGAATAACGATATAATTCTGATGTGTAACGGTATCATTACATCCTCCAGCCCCATAAGCAATTAAACTTACTGTATAGGTTCCGGCAGTTGTATATGTATGAGTAGGATTTGCTGAAGTGCTTGTATTCCCATCACCAAAATTCCATAAATAAGAAATTGCATTTGTGCTGTTGTTTTCAAGAAGGATTGTTAAGTTTCCACAGGCTGTATAAGAAGTATCAGGGAAAGAAGCAATTGCAGAAGGATAAACAATTACATTAATAATATGAGTTATAGTATCAGATACTATTCCACAAGCAGAGTTATTATATGCTATTAATGTAACGGTATAATTACCAGAAGCAGTATAGGTATGAGTTGGACTAACCGTTGTACTGGTATTTCCATCACCAAAATTCCATAAATATGATGTTGCGTTTGTGCTGTTGTTAGTAAAATGAATGGTAACGCTATCACAATGAGACAGAGTATCTGCAATAAAGGCACAGATAACTATTGGTGGTGCAATTACATTGATATAGTTTTGATGAATGACGGTATCATTACATCCTCCTGAACCGTAAGCGATAAGGGTATCAGAATATGTTCCTGATGTCAAATAGGTGTGGATAGGATTGGCAAAAGTACTGGTTCCGCCATCACCAAAGTGCCATAAATACGAAATTGTATTTGAACTTATACTTGTGAAAACAACTGTAAAGGGAGAACATCCACTTAATGTATCTGCTGTAAATGATGTTTGAGCAGGTTGATGAACTGTGATACTATCTGTAGTGGTATCTGCACAAGCACCTGTTCCTGTTATTAAAGTGACAATATAAGTTCCTGAATTAGAATATGCGTGAGTAGGATTCGCAACAGTATCTGTATTTCCATCACCAAAATTCCATTCGAATATTGAAGAACCGGAACTGGTATTGGTAAAATGAACAGTCAGACTGCAATTATTTACGATTGGTGAAAACGCCGCAACTGCAATTGGTGGAATAGTAATAGTATCTGTAATAGTATCTGAACAAACTCCGGAATTAACAATAAGAGAAATTACATAAGTCCCTGAAGCAGAATATGTATGAATTGGATTAATCTGTGTAGAAGTATTTCCATCACCAAAATGCCATAAATACGAAGCGCCCCCCGTTGATGTATTCGTGAAGCTAACAATATTACAATTCTGATTTAATGTAAACGCAGCTATTGGAGTTTGGATAACATTAACGATAAAAGTATCATTTACAGTTGCTAAAGAACAAACACTATCACTTATCGATAAAATATAAATAGTTGTAGTGATTGGACTTACTGTTTGAAATGATGTAACAGGTCCATTATTCCATAAATAACTAAAACCAGTAAATCCTGTTGTACCAATTTGTATTGATTGCCCTGAACAAATTGTATCCTGACTGTTTCCAGAAACAATTAATGGATTAACCCAATTAAAAATCACTCTGCCAGAATCACCGTTAGCGGCATCTCCTGCTGTATTATAACACGTTCCATTTCCTCTTAATCCACCGGAAACAATTGTTGTAACATTTCCTGGAAAAGAAGCTAAAGGTGTCTCTATTACTCCACCACCACCTCCTCCTCCATTACCATGACACTGAAGAGCATAAACTTCATCTCCACCTTTTCCACCCTTTACCTGAATAGTCAGATTTGTGCTGAAGTTAGGAACTTGTATCAATATAGTTCCACCACCTCCACCACCTCCGGCACCATCTATTGTTGCCAGTAAATTATTATCAACTCCATTAGATTTAATGGAATCGTTATTCCCAATTATTGTATTTGCATGTATTATTATTATTCCACCTCCATTTTCCCCAGAGGTTCCATCGCTATTATTTTGCTGTCCGCCTCCGCCACCACCGCCAAGAAAAATTTTATTGTGAGTTATACCTGTATCAAGGTTTTTACTTGTCATTCCCCATAAAGTATCAGGTGCAACCTGGTAGGCATATCCACCATGACCACCTCTTCCATAGTTTCCACCACCGGCTCCTGCTGTATTTACATCATTACCTCCACCTCCACCATTCGCTTGAGGTCCTCTTCCATATCCTTTATTTACAATATAACCTTTTATTCCTTCACCCTTTTGTCCCCCTCTTCCAGGTGCTATTCCAAAACAAAATTGATAAAAATAACCGGCTGTATAATTTGGTGAGACTGCACCTGCCCTAAAACCAGTACCTGTTAAATCAATATTTGAATTCAATGTCAGGTTGCCAGAAACTGAAAAAGCAAGCACTCCGCCTGTTGTGCCATTCCATGCCTGTGCATTAAGTGTAGCAGTTACTGTCGCATTAACATATTGAGGAAAAGAAACTAATTGAACTTTTCCTGCCGTATCATAAGACCTTAATAGAGGACCATTCAATATAATTGTATTTCCTACAATTGAACTTATCTTTCCAAATTCAAAATTACCAGCATTTCCATAATTTAAAATGGTTCCGAAAGTAATAGTATTAGAAGTATCAATACTTGCTCCCTGCATCTCAATTATTAGAATACTGTCTCCAATATTAAATCCAGTGGTTGAACCTACACTAAAACTATCAATACAATTACTTGCAGGAATTGAAATAACAGGAGTATAAACATTTATAACTCCACTAATATTTGTGTTTTGAGAATGTAGGTCAGGGAAATTGAAAATAAAAGCAATAAATAGAAGGATAAAATAGACGGTTCTTGGCATTAAATTTCATTAAAGGTTTAGTAAGTATTTGTAAAATTAATAAAACTTTTTGAAACAACAAAGTTTCATGTTTTTTATTTTTGATGTAAAAGCGAAAAACTATAAGGTTTTTACTTATTTTCTTATTCCATACATCCCAAAGCCCAAATATTCCTCAACAGTTACATGAGTCTTTTCAAAATCTCTTTTAAAATACCATACTTCGGTTTCTTTTGGAGTATGTTCAAATCGGAATTCGCAGGAAAGGACATCGAAATAACTTACTAACTGTTCACGCCAGTTTCGTTTTTTGCCTCTCAATCTCATTTTCAATAATCCTTGAGGAACGAGGAATATCAGGAATATCCAATATTGAACTTTTATCGGGAATTTATTTGTTATAGATCTGGTAAAGTTAAGGGCATTGTGTTTAAAATCCTTTTCGGGACGATAAAGCCAAACATAAAGGATTCCTCCTTTTTTGGTTAAGCCGCTAATGCAGGAAAAAGATAATTCGGTATTGTTCGTATGATGAATAACCCCTGTTGAATAGACAATATCAAAGGTTTCGGAAGGAAAAGGAGGATTTTGCAAATCACCTTGAATGTAATGTACATTGGGATTAGTATTGTGGAGATAGGCATTCTCGACGCTATTGGAAGCGTCCAAGCCAAAAGTTTCGATACCAAATTCGGAGATGCCCGAAGTAAGAACACCATTGCCACATCCTACATCGAATAATCGTTTTCCTTTCAAACTATCGGCAGTTACATTTATTTCTTTCAGGAATCGTTGCTTTCTGCTATCTTTTGTAAAGTCCCAGGTGGTATCTTGCCCATGACGGAACATATTCCATTCCATTCCGAAGGATTGTTTGGATTTTTTATTCTTTTTTATCGCAAGTTTAATTACGTATTCATAATCAGCAAAAATCTTCTTTTTCAATGATTCATAATCCTTTTTATGGTTTCGTAAAAAATCTTCGTGTTCAAGAAATGATTCAACTTGTAAGCGAGGAACTCCCTTAACAATAGGGTAAAGATATCCGCAAGGAGCTGTCAATAAGCCTGATTTTATCTCTGATACAGTTATATCTCCATAAGTCCTTTCTTCTCTTTCATAAACCTCCAAGGTCAGTTTTTCCTTTGTCAGAGGACATCTTAATAAATCAACAAGTGTTTCTTTCATTTTTAATTATTTAAGCGGGCAAAGATAAATCAATTTATTGTTTCACAGGTAAAAAGGAGAAATGTTAAGCAATTTATTACTACTTTTGAAGTCAGAAAAAACAAAATGAGGAAACGCTTATTTATTGGAATTCCATTAGCCCAGGAGTATTCGAAGCCTATTGCTTCCTTTGTCAATAAGTATTCGGATTTGCAGCCAATCAATTGGGTTCAGGAAAAGAATCTACATATAACCATCTATTTTATTGGGTCAATTGAAGAAAATAGCATCTCGATTATCTCCAATCAAATCAACTTTCTGATTAATAGCAGTAAACAATTTACACTTGAGTTTGAGGATGTATGTTTTATAAAAGGAAGAAAAAATCAGAAAATGATATGGGCAAAATTCAAAGAAAGCATTGAATTGAATGAACTGGCAAAAAAGATTGAAGGGATTTGTTTGCCTTATATTGATAAAAGAGAGCAGTTTATATCAACCGTTCCCCATATAACAATTGCAAGGATGAAACAATTCAGGGCTATAGAAAAGATAAATCCTGTTATTCCCTTTAAAACGAGGACTTTATTTGTTAACAGATGTTGCCTTTATGAATCCGTTTCGATAGAAGGAGGGGTAAGATATGAGGTTTTGAACACCTTTAACTTTAGTGATTAAACCTCAAAAGGAAGGAATATTTTGGTAATTGGAGATAAAGAAGTAACTTTGCCGCTCAAATAATTAAAAATTAATTAAAATAAGAAATGGCAAATCATAAATCATCCATAAAAAGGATAAGGTCGAACGAGGCAAAACATGCATTGAACAAGTATCAGGACAAAACTACCCGTAATGCAGTAAAGGCGTTAAGAACAAATAAAGATAAAAAGGCAGCACAGGAATTGCTTCCAAAAGTAAATGCAATGGTAGATAAGCTGGCTAAAAGAAACATTATCCATAAAAACAAGGCAGGGAATTTAAAGTCATCTTTGACCAAGCATGTCAATAGCTTGTAAATTCAAAAATCTATAAAATCAGGTCTTTTCATAATACGGAAAGACCTTTTTTTATTATATAAACATTCATTAAAAATCAATAATCTATTAAAATGAAAAAATCATATTATTTTTTATTAACCTTTGTATTCCTGTTTGTTGCTTTGAGTTTTGCAACAACTCTGAAATACCATAAAAAACAACACTTACCAAATGATGGTAAAAAAGGTATTGACCGTTCGAATATGGATAGTACAGTAAGCCCTGCAAAGGACTTCTTTACTTATGCCAATGGCGGCTGGTTGAAAAAGAATCCTATTCCGGCATCTGAAAGTTCGTGGGGAATTTACCAGGAAGTTCAGGATAATAATTATAAATCATTGTGGCAGGTTATGAAGGATGCTGCTGCCGAAAGCGCAACAACTAATAATCCTAAGATTCAGAAGGTGGGAGATTTTTACTTCAGTGCTATGGATACTCTAAACATTGAAAAACAAGGTTATAAACCATTGCAGCCAGAATTGGACAGGATTAACGGCATAGCTGATGTTAAAGGTTTAATAGATGTAATGACTTTATATCAGACTTATGGGGTATCGCCTGGTTTCAGTTTCTTTGGTGATCAGGATCAAAAGGACAGTAAAACCGTTGTTCCTTATTTATATCAGGGTGGTTTGGGGTTGCCAGACAGAGATTATTATTTCAATAAAGATGCTCAATCGGGGGTAATTCGTGATGAATATGTGAAGCACATAACCAAAATGCTTAAATTATTAGGTGAGGATGCAAAAACAGCTTCAAAACATGCGAAAACAATCATGGACATGGAAACCAATCTGGCTAAAGTTTCAATGACTTTAGTTGACCAGCGCGATCCATATAACATCTATCATAAAATGACTGTTGCAGAGGCAAATGCTATGACACCTAATATTGACTGGAATGTTTTCCTGAAAGCGGTAGGTGTTAATGGTTCGACTTATATTATCGTCGGGCAACCTGAATTCTTTAAAGAGGTTGATAAGCAATTAACAAAGACAAGCCTTGATGATTGGAAGACTTATCTCAGATGGCATCTTGTAAATGCATTTGCGGGTCAGTTAAGTTCTGATTTTGTAAAAGAGAGCTTTCATTTCTATGGAACTATTTTAACCGGAACTACTGAATTAAAACCTCGTTGGAAAAGAGTTGTTCGTGAAGCCGATGGCGACCTTGGCGAGTTATTAGGTGAGGTTTATGTTAGTAAACACTTCTCTCCTGAAGCCAAGAAACGAACTTTAGAAATGGTAAATAATCTTATCTCAGTTTACAAAGAACGCATAAAAAGATTGGATTGGATGAGCGCTGAAACGAAAACTAAAGCCCTTGAGAAACTGGATATCATCATGAAAAAGATTGGCTATCCTGATAAGTGGAGAGATTATTCATCCTTGAAAATAGACAGAGGCTCATACCTGATGAATTGCTTGCGTGCCAATGTTTTCGCATTTAATTATATGGCAAATAAAATCGGTAAACCTGTTGTAAGAACCGATTGGGGAATGACTCCTCAAACCGTCAATGCGTATTACAATCCTACAATGAACGAAATCGTTTTCCCTGCCGGTATTCTCCAATCACCTTTATTCGATCCGGATTTTGATGACGCTGTTAATTACGGAAATACAGGTGCCACAATCGGGCATGAAATGACGCATGGTTTCGATGACCAGGGAAGCCAGTATGATGCTGAAGGTAACCTGAAAAACTGGTGGACAAAGGATGATTCCATCAACTTTGCAAAGAAAGCAGAGGTGCTGGTTAAGCAATTTAATGAGAGCGTGGTATTGGATACAAGTCATGTTAACGGCAGATTAACTTTAGGGGAAAACATTGCCGATTTAGGCGGTTTATTAATTGCCTATGAAGCCTTTAAAAATACCGAAGAAGGAAAAAACAATCCTACCATTGATGGCTTTACTGCCGAACAGCGTTTCTTTATTGCTTATGCCCAATCATGGCAGAGTCAAAAGAGAAAGGAAGCCCTTGCAGAGCAACTTATAACCGATCCCCATGCTCCCGAAAACCTGAGGGCAAACAATCCGATATCAAATATTCCTGAGTTTTATAAAGCTTTTAATGTCAAGCCCGGCGATAAAATGTATCGCCCCGAAAATCAGCGAGCTAAGATTTGGTAATACTATCTATTTGATAAATTATTTGGGCGGGTACTTCATCTTGCAATTCCCAAATGCCCTGAAAATGTATTTTTGACCCATCTTGCAATTCCCATATGGTTCAAAAATGCATTTTTGAACCATCTTGCAATTACCAAATGCCCTGAAAATGGATTTTTGACCCATCTTGTAATTCCCAAATGACCCGAAAATGCATTTTTGAACCATCTTGCAATTACCAAATGCCTTGAAAATGCATTTTTGACCCATCTTGTAATTCCAAGATGCATTTTGAGCATGTTTTATCTTAATTTTAATTAATTCGGAGGGCTTGTTGGTTGACTAAAAAAAACTTAACTCCTCTCCAAAACATCTTTAATGCTTGGTTTAAAATATCCTTCGCTCTTCATTATCTTACCATCTTCGCGATAAATCGGTTGTCCGTTATTATCTAATTTCGACATGTTACTCCGATGTATTTCATCAAAAATTTCTTCAATCTTATATTGCAATCCATGAGAGATAATGGTTCCGAAAAGGATGTACATCTTATCGCCCAGCGCATCGGCAATCTCTACCAAATCACCTTTCAGGCAGGCATCTAAATATTCATCATTCTCCTCCTGCATCAACCGATGGCGAAGGCGAACAATGTTTTCATCAAGCATAGCTTTTGGTTGTTCTTCATAAGGCAATTTAAAAACTATTTGAAATTCTTTTACCTTGTTGATTTTTGATTGCAATGTATCCATTTCCATAATTTATTATTTATAATTTTCTTATTAATTCTTTAAGCAAAGTCCCAACATTCTTTCCTGCCTCATTAGCAACTCTCAGCACCTCTTCATGCGGAGTTTCCAATGAACTATTATTTGCCGAACTGATATTTGTAATCAATGAAACAGCAAAACATTTAATCCCAAGATACCTTGCCGTTATAACTTCGGGAACAGTTGACATGGCAACAGCATCGGCACCAATAATGCGAAGATAGTTTTGTTCAGCAGGCGTTTCAAACATCGGTCCTGATAGCGCAACAAATGTTCCTGCATGAAAAGAAATATTTAAATCTCTTGCAATCTTTTCAGCCAATGAAATCAAACTTTTATCATACGCCTCACTCATATCAGGAAAGCGAGGACCCATGCTATCATCATTCTTTCCAATCAATGGATTAGTTGGAATAAGATTAATATGGTCTTTGAAAATCATTAAATCACCAACTTTATAATCAGGATTAAGTCCGCCTGATGCATTTGTTTGAAGAAGAATATTTATACCAAGCATCTTCAAAACTCTTATTGGTAAAGCAATTTCATTCATAGTATATCCCTCATAAAAATGAAATCTCCCACTCATCACCACAAAATTCTTCCCTGATAAAACTCCGAAAATCAATCTTCCCTTATGCCCCAAAACAGTTGTAACAGGGAAATTCGGAATCAAATTATAATCGATAGAACACCGAATATCCATATCATCAAACAATTCTCCCATCCCCGAACCAAGCACAATTCCAACCTCAGGAACGAAATCTGTTTTTGCTCTTATAAACTCAACTGTTTGTTTTATTTTTTCTGACATAATTCAATATCTGTTCATCAAACTTATTTTTATCTTCTTCAAAAAAATCAGTAGAAATGGGGATATAATACAGAGGATTCAACAAACCCAAAGTTTCAGCCGAAAGGTCGGTCAGCCGCATCAAATCCTTCTCTGTAGTAATGATTATTTTGTTAGGATTAGAAATCAAATCAAACTTTCCCTTGATGTTTCTCACATCATCTTCATCAAAAGCATGATGATCTTTAAAAGTTAATGTCACAACCTCCTTCGACAATGGTTTCAAATATTCAATCAAAGGTTTTGGATTGGCAATTCCTGAAACAAGCAATACCGAATACCTCTTCAAATCATCAGCAGAATTTTTTTTAATATCATCATATAATCTCAAATCTTCATATTGAATATAACTAAAATAAACAGTTTGATTCGACTTCGGATGGAGAATTCCCTTAATCTTTTCTCTTTCATTTTCAGATAAATCAGGTGGACATTTAGTAACCACAAAAACATCAGCACGCTTCTTTCCTGACTTCCATTCTCTCAAATTCCCTGTCGGAAGCATGAAATCCATTTTATAAATATCCTTATAATCAAAAAGCAAAATCGAAAGCCCTGCCACAACCGAACGATGTTGGAAAGCATCATCCAATAAAATCAAATCGGCATGATAATTCAAAATTAAAGCATCAATCGCCTTTGCCCTGTTCTCCCCAACCGACACAATAATCTCAGGAAATTTATATTTATACTGTTTTGGTTCATCGCCAATCAAAAAACTCTTTGTTCCTGACGATGCGACAATGAATCCCTTCGTTTTTCGTCCATAACCGCGAGAAAGGGTTGCTAATTTCCGGTCATTTTTCAATAAATTAACCAGGTACCCAGTCATTGGCGTTTTGCCGGTTCCTCCTGCAACCAGGTTACCTATTGAAATTACCGGAATGTTGAACTTTTGAGAATCTGATAAGCCCCAATCGAAAAACAAATTCCTTACAAAAATAATTAATCCATACAAAATAGAGACGGGAAAAAGAATTATGCCCAGGATTTTTATCATCAGAATGGCAAAAGTAAACAATCCATTTTAATAGTGAATTGATATTCTTGAAATGTTAATGTTTATAGGGAAAAATAACTGACAAAAGGAAGTTTTTCAATCATTAAACCATGATTTTTCTTAGATTTGCAGCCCATTTATTAGAATGAAATGCCCAAATTAAGAGAAATTACTGATTGTATTGAAAATTTTGCCCCTTTATCGCTTCAGGAAAGCTATGATAATGCAGGTTTGATTGTGGGGGATAAGAATATGGATATTATAGGTGCATTAATCTGCCTTGATAGCACTGAGGAAGTTATTGATGAAGCCATTAATTTGGGGTATAATCTTATAATTGCCCATCATCCCATCGTTTTTTCAGGTTTAAAAAAGTTTCATGGCAATAATTATGTCGAAAGAGTTATAATTAAAGCAATAAAAAATAATATAGCCATTTATGCAGCTCATACCAACCTTGATAATGTGAAAATGGGTGTAAATGCAAAGATTTCGGAGAAATTAGGGTTGAAAGATGTTAAAATCCTTGCCCCGATGAAGGGGAATCTGAGGAAATTAGTAACATTTTGTCCCACTGAACATGCTGATAAGGTCCGCCAAGCCCTTTTCAAAGCAGGTGCAGGAAACATTGGAAACTATGATGAATGCAGTTTTAATGCTAAAGGATTCGGGACATTCAGGGCTGGTGATAATACGAATGCTTTTGTTGGAAATAAGGGCGAGCAACATCAGGAAAAGGAAGTGAAAATTGAGGTTATAGTGCCAAATTATTCGCTTCCGGGCGTGATTAAAGCATTAATCGAAGCTCATCCTTATGAAGAAGTGGTTTATGATGTCTTTCCTTTAGAAAATAATAATCCTCAAACAGGAGCCGGAATGATTGGTAAACTTTCAGTTCCAATGAATGAATTGGATTTCCTTAAATATATGAAGGAAAAGATGAAAACAGGGCTAATAAGGCATACAAAACTGTTGGGTAAGAACATTGAAATTGTAGCTGTATGCGGAGGTTCAGGAAGTTTTCTGTTAAAAGATGCAATAAATCAGAAAGCTGATATATTCATCACCGGCGACTTCAAATATCACCAGTTTTTTGACTCTGATGGGAAGATAATCATTGCCGATATAGGTCATTTTGAGAGCGAACAATTCACCAAAGAAATATTTTATGACTTAATCACAACAAATTTTCCTACCTTTGCGCTCCGATTTTCAGAAATTAATACAAATCCAGTAAATTATATTTAATAAATGGCAAATAATTCAAAGACAAAAGCAAAACCCGCGGCGAAAGCTCCGGCTAAAAAAGAAGCTCCGAAAAAGAAAGAAGTGGCTAAAAAGCCTGTAGCTGTGAAAAAGGCAGAACCAAAAAAGAAAGAAGAAACTAAAAAACCAGTAGCTGCTAAAGTCGAAGTAAAGGGTGCAACAAAACAAAAAGAGAACCCACATATTCCAAATATTCCTAAAAATCATATAGAGCCAAGGACTTTATCTCTTTCTTTGAAAGACGACAGGAAACATGATTATTCTGTTTCGGAAAAGTTAATTGCACTTTATGATTTGCAGCAAATAGATTCGAAGGTTGATAAAATAAGAATTGTCAGAGGTGAACTTCCGATGGAAGTGCGAGATTTGGAAGATGATGTTGCTGGATTAGAAACCCGTATCAAAAATATTTCAAATGAAATACATGAGATGGAAACCAATATCACCAATAAGAAGCAAACAATTAAAGATGCTAATGCACTGATTAAAAAATATACTACCCAACAGAATAATGTAAAAAATAACCGGGAATATGAATCTTTAACAAAAGAAATTGAGTTTCAGAACCTTGAGATTCAATTATCTGAGAAAAGAATTAAGGAATTTACATCCGAAATAGGAAGTAAAAATATGATAATAGAAGCAGCGAGAACCAATCTATCTGAAAGGAAACAAGATCTGGAAGTTAAAAAACATGAATTGGACGGCATTATTAAAGAAACTCAAAAAGAAGAAGAAATTCTTTTAAAGAAATCAGAAAATGCAGCTAAAATCATTGAAAACAGATTGTACGCTGCCTATAAAAGAATCAGGAATAATGCAAGGAATGGCTTGGCAGTTGTTACTGTTCAAAGAGATTCTTGTGGCGGATGTTTTAACCAGATTCCACCTCAGCAACAATTGGATATCAGACAGCGAAAGAAAATAATTGTTTGCGAGCATTGCGGTAGAATATTGGTTGATCCGAATATTACTGAGTAATAAATTATAAAATGAATGAAGGGATTTCATGCTTTATTGCTTGAAATCCCTTTTTTGTTAACAGCAAATACTACTGTGAAAGTTTCACTTCAAATTGAGCAGAAGAAAACAATTGGGATATTTTTGTTATTTATTATATTATCCACAAAGCTTTTTGCATCGTTTGAAGTTAATGAAAATTGTATAACTGCTTATAATAAAATCATTGCGTTAAGATTTGAAGAAGGCAAAACCCTTCTTAACAATGAAAAAGTTATCAACCCAAAGAATGATATTCCTTATTTCTTAGAGAATTACATTGACTTCCTGACACTTTTTATTTCTGAAAACAAAAAGGATTTTGATAAACTCAAGGATAATATGGATAAACGGTTGGATAGAATGGAACGAGGTGAGAGCAATTCTCCTTTTTATTTATACACTCAAGCTGAAATATATCTTCAATGGGCAATTGTGAAAATTAAGTTTAAGGAATATGTAAGTGCTGCCTTTGATTTGAAGAAGGCATTGGAATTATTGACTTATAATAATGAGAAATATCCGTTGTTTAAAGCAAATAATAAAGGACTTGGGTTTTTACATGCTATTGCAGGTGCAGTTCCTGAGAATTATAAATGGGTTGCTAAACTTGTGGGAGTAAAGGGAACAATAAATCAAGGGGTTAATGAATTGAAGGACTTATTGACATTTGTAAATAATTCTGAATATAAATACCTGCACGATGAGGTGCTTTTTATTCTTGCATTAGTGGAATGGAATCTTCAAAAGGATGAAGAAGAAGCACAAAAACTTTTGCAAAATCCTGACTTTAATCTAAGTGCTAACCCATTTTTGCTATTGGCAAAGGCTACCATCGCAATGAAAACAAATCATAATGACGATGCTATTCAACTTTTAGTTAATCGTCCACATGAAAAAGAATGTTACCCTTTTTATTATCTTGATTTTATGACAGGAGTGGCTAAACTGAACAGGTTGGATGCTGATGCCGGAATTTATTTTACTAATTATCTTACAAACTTTAAAGGGCAGAATTATATCAAGACTGCATGGCAGAAGCTGGCTTGGATTGCTCTTATGAATAAGGATACTATCAACTATAAAGAGGATATTAAACAGTGTATTGTTTTCGGGGATGATAATGTTGATGAAGATAAAGATGCTTTGAAGGAGGCTACCAATGGAGAAATACCAAATATTGCTTTACTAAAGGCTCGATTGCTTTGCGATGGTGGATATTATGAGCGAAGCATAGCAGAGATTGCAGGAATGAAGCCAGGTGATTTTACAAGACTAAAAGATCAATTGGAAGTTACCTACAGAATGGGAAGAATCTTTCATCGAACCAATGATTTTGATAAGGCTTTGGACTATTATGAGCAAACTTTAAAGAACGGTGTTCACTTTACTTATTATTTTGCTGCTAATTCGGCTTTGCAGATTGCCTCTATTTATGAGAAACAAGGAAATAAAGACAAGGCAATTCATTATTATCAGACTTGTTTGGCGATGAGAAATCATGATTATCAGAATAGTATTGACCAAAAAGCCGAAGCAGGATTAGATAGGCTAGGAGGTAAATAAGTAGAGACTGAAAAAGACAGCCAATTAGGCTGCGATTACTTTCCTCTGATAACAGTAATATCTCCGTGTAACTGCTTTCCTGTGTTTAATGAAAGGATGTAATAATACGTTCCATCAACTACATTGCTTCCATTCCATTCATTATGATAGTTTGTGCTCTCGTACACTTTCAAGCCCCATCTGTCGTAAACAATCAGATGACTATCCGGGAATTCGCTCATGTTTACAATGTAGAAGTAATCATTCTTACCATCTCCGTTCGGAGTAAATACATTGGGAACATGTATTTCGCAATCTTTAACATAAATGCCGATTGTATCTGTTGATGACCAACATGATTTTTCGGAATTTGCAGTGAAATAGATTGTATAATAACCCGGAACCTGCCAATTAACAGTATAAGGTCCTAAGCCAGAACCTGTTGCTGTTCCTCCATCAAAATTAATAGCTGTAGTTCCATTCAATAGCAGCGAATCAGTGAATGAAATTATTGCATTATCATAATCACACATCGAATCTCTTGGTGAAATTGTTACTCCTACCAAAGGAACCGGGATTACTCTTACATGAACAGAATCAGTCAATGTATGTCCGCATGAATCACTGATACTAACTGTATATGTTGTATTTGCATTCGGAGTAACTGTTTGTATAGAATCATTATTTAATCCTTGATTCCAGACAAAATTGTATCCTTTATAACCTCCTGAAGGACTTACATTCAAATCTACTGATTGTCCTAAACATAATGCAGTATCAGTGGTTAAAGTCATTGCCAATGGTCGAACATTTACAATAGTAAGAGTAACCGTTGTATCACCACCGCATGCTGATGGACGATGGATAGTTATGGTTATCGTTTCATTATTTGTATTAGTAGAGTCTGTGAGCGGATTAATAATTATTGTTCCTGAATTATTACCTGATGTTATTACAAGACTATCGGTAATTGTAGTATAATCAACTCCATTGGTTGCTGTTCCACCTATGGTATAATGAATTGTATAATCAGTGTTAACGGTGAAAGGAAGCGTTATTGTAAACTGACCATTATGACAACCTTCAACGGCAAGAGTCCCGGTTACTGATGGTATAGCAGGTATCGCAACACTGACGGTTACACTATCGCTAATTACATTTCCGCAAGAATCAACTACATTAACTCCATAAGTTGTATTTGCTGTTGGATTAACTATATGGCTGGCAGCATTACTTAAACCATTCGTCCAATTGTAAGTGTATGTTCCATGACCTCCTGTTACAATGGCGTCCAGATTAACACTTTGACCATAACATATAGTTGTATCATGTGTTAAATTAATCGCCATAGGATTGACATTAACAATAGTAAAGACAACGGTATCAGTAATTCCACAAGCAACATAAGTAAAGACAATATTTCTGAAAGTAGTATTTAACGAATCATGCAAGGCAGGGATATAAAGCGTGTCCTTAGTTTGCCCTGAAGGGATAACAACACTATCAGGGAAAATTGTGTAATCAGTGCCACCTATTGCGTTTCCTCCAATATTAAAATGTATTACATAAGGATTGTTTTGCGACGATGGAATTGAGAAAACCACATATCCTGTTCCACAATTGACAACAGAAACACTATCCGGTGAATTAGCATGAGGCGCAGTAACAAGTGTTACATTAATAGAATCAGTAGCCGAATGCCCACAGCCATCAGTGAGCGTTACATGATATACGATATTGGCATTAGGGTAAGCCGTAACATTCGCCCCTGTTCCCAATCCATTATCCCACGTATAAAGATAAGCCCCATATCCACCTGTGCCATTTGCAACAAGGGCTAAAGGCTGTCCGAAACAAATAGTTGTATCTGCAGGGAGAACTGAAACATGTAAAGTATCAGGACGGATAATCAAAACTGTTATGCTATCAGTAACCATTGTGCTGCAACCTGTTGGGAAGGTAACTCCAATTATTACTGTCTGAAGATATACATTACCTGTATCAAGAAGCGGAACAATAACTATAGAATCTACAGTATGACCTGCCGGAATAACAATACTATCAGGTATATAGGAGTAATCAATGCTATCGGTAGCCGTTCCACCTATAGTGAAGTAAATTGTTGTATCATTCAAAGGAGGATTTGCCAAAGTAAATATTACCGATGCCGTTGTGCATCCTTTTACAGCAACAGTATCATTGGAACTGGTGTGTGATGAAAGGAATACATTTCCACCGGTAAAGCTTCCTTGCTCCAAAAATACTCCGGAATCATAAATGCAATCACCTGCATCGGCAATAGCAAGTTTAATATGATAAGTATCACAAGGTATAACCCAATGAAGGGCAACTAAAGGAGTGGTGAAAGCATCATATTGCACCGTCAATCCACCTGTATTATCAGTAAAATAGGTACAATTATTACAAGGACCTGTCGGGGCTGTATTACATCCTGAATTTCCATCATTTACATTATTAATTGCTACAGGAGTAACAGTTTGAGGGATTAATGCAATATTAGGAGTTCCGATAATTCCAGGACCACTGATAAAGAAAGCAAACACATCATTATAAGTAGAGTTTACGAACTCATTATATTCTTCGGAACCAAAAACATAAGTGAACTTAACGGTATCGCCAATGGGTACAAAATCAAATTCGAGGATTGCAGCATCAAACGTTTGTGCTCCTGCAATAGTGGTCAGTTGTGTATCGCCCGGTGTCCCAAAGCAAGTTCCGGCACTGCATGAATTATTGGGTCCCGGAGCATTAAAGATACTACCTGTTGCCATCAAAACACCTCCGGGTAAACCAATATTTGAAGCCACTCCATTAAAAGAACCTATAGCGAGGGAGTCACCTGTGAAGGTAATATTAAACGCATTCACTCCGCTTCCTAAAAGTACCTGCTGGACTAATTGAGTAGGTGTTAAAGAACTGCTCACCGTAAGCTGTGCACTCGCATTATATACATTAGTGAAAATAAAAGCACCTGCAATAATTAAATTAACGTAGATTTTTCTCATGTTTTTGAAATTAACTTGATATACTTATTAAGACTACAAAAATAGGTAATTTGGTTGGAATGGTGCCAAAATTTTTAACTATTTATTATAAAGCACCTTAATATCCTTGATTGTATCGGGCAGATTAACCGTAGTTATCAGGCTCGAATTAGTGTAGTTATAAATGTTCATTTGAGTTCCATTGGCAATAAAGACTTCGTTGTTCAAGCTATCAAACTGCATGGCTGATGAGGCAGGAACAGTCTGATATAAACCTGTACTCTCAACACTTGCTTTGCTATAAAAGTAAACCTGGTTTTGATAAGCAAGCAGATAATACTTCGGTGTAATTTGCAGAACACTGTATATCTTACCTGCAGGCAAAACTATGGTCTGCGTAGCTGAATTGCTATTGATATTAAAGTCCAGTACATTGCCGTTTCCGTTATTATTAGTGAATATGAGGATATCATTAGCATCATAAGAATACATCGCTACCACATCTTGGTTAAGCTGATATTCCTGCATTCCGGCACCGCTGCCTGAGTAATAAACTTCCAATCTCACATCATAAGTTGATATATTTCTTTGCTCAGCAAAAACATACGTACCATTACTGAACAGGGCATGAGGGTAAGTATTGGTGGCTGTGGCAGCAGTGAAATTAACATTCTTACTCTTATCATAGCCCTTGATTGCCTGGTTATAGAGCGCAAGGTATGTCAGTCCATTGGCATAATAAACATTCTCAAAGAAAGGCAAACCAGTGCCGGGATTATTTACACTCCATGTTAATACCTCAGAATTAAGGTTGAGATTATTAAAACTTCCACTAAAAACACCGGTTGTATAGAGGCATTGATCTTTAGAGCTGATTGCCGAAGCAGCAAAATCTCCACTCAAAGGAAAAATATTGGATATTAAGTAGCTAGAATCAACTTTATAAACCGATGGATTAACTAAATTATTCTCCGTAACCACATAAATTCCTTTACGTGCCAGGGGTACAGCATGCACATAAATCTGCTGATATCCATTGGTAGTCAACGAGCCATCATTTGCAATTACATTAATATAATAGGTACCATCAGCAAGGTTTCCATCAAGCGTAAAATTGGTATTGATGTCCATCTGAACACCTCCAACAGGGAATGAAGTTATATTATCAACAGATATATAGTTCGAATTCAGCAACGACAATGTAACCGATTGAAGGTTTTGATTTGCCGAAATATGTGCCACAACATTCACATTATCAGTAGCATTAAAAATCTGCTGCTCATAAGGAGAGGTGAAAGTTACAACGGGAGCTGTGTCGGTTTTCTTTTTACAGGAGGATATTAATGCTATCGAAACTAAAGCAAAAATGATTGTTAAAGATGATAAAGGAGTAAGTTTATTCATTATTATTGTATTTTGATGGCACAAAGATAGGGAAATAAATCAGATAAGAGGTTGTTTGGTAAACTATCGTTTCGATTTCGAATAGCATTATTAAGATAAATGAGATTCCTCCTTCGATGGAATGACATCTTCTCCTATTTAATGAGATTCCTCCTTCGATGGAATGACATCTTCTCCTATTTAATGAGATTCCTCCTTCGATGGAATCACATTTTCACCGATTTAAAGAGATTCCTCCTTCGATGGAATGACATTTTCACCGATTTAAAGAGATTCCTCCTTCGTCGGAATGACATCGTTTCTTGTGTAAGTGGGGAGGATGATAGTGGAATCGCTTTGCGATTCCGCTATCATCCCAAAACCTGAAATTGAGTGAAGCTGTCATTCCGACGAAGGAGGAATCTCTTTAAAAAATGAAACCTGGTGTGCTTGTTTGGAGGATAGATTAACCCATCGTCTTTATAAATCTTCATCTAATCCAAACGAGGCTAAAAGGACAAAAATCAAATCTGCACATCGAAAAAGGGGTTCTATAGACTCACATGCTATAGCTGCAGAGATAGCTCGTGAGTCTGTTGTACCCACTTTCAAATCTGCAGACATAGCACGTGAGTCTGCAGACTTACATACTATAGCTGCAGATATAGCTCATGAGTCTGTTGACTTATAGTCTATAGCTGCAGACATAGCTCGTGAGTCTGTTGTACCCACTTTGAAACCTGCAGACATAGGTCATGAAACGGTCGCTTCACTAACTATCTCTGCAGCTATAGCATGTGAGTCTATAGAACCCCTTTTCCAAAGTGCAGTTTGAAACGGTAGTCTGTTGACTCCACTTTTAAAAGTTAAAATTGGATGATGTCGTTTTTGAAGTTTATAACGGCAATATTCTGATTCACTATTGCAATCTCTTGCCTTTTACCTTATCTTTGCATCATTAATAATCCAATTAATCATCTCAAATCCTTAATCAATAACTAATCCTATGAAAAAGTTAAATCTGTTTACCCTCCTTCTTATCATGGTTTTGATAGGAATTAATCGAGCACAATCGCAGACAATGTCATGTTGTTCATCTAACACTTCACAGCAATTTGCCATGCTTGGCAATGATCCGAGTTTCCTTTCGGCACATCTTGCGCCCCTTTCTTTCCATTACGTTCCGGTTAATGGTAAGATGGTAACTTTTAAAACCGATGATGGCAAAACAGGGAGTGCTTATGAGGTAAAAGCATCAAATCCAACAAATAAATATGTAATTATGGTTCATGAATGGTGGGGTCTGAATGACTATATCAAGCAGGAAGCTGAAAAATTGCAAGGTGAATTGGGCGATGTAAATGTATTGGCTATAGATTTATATGATGGAAAAGTTGGTGATACCCCCGAGAAAGCCGGTGAGATTATGAAGGCAATGAATGAAGACCGTGCACATGCAATTATAAGAGGTGCTATTTCTTATGCAGGACCAAAAGCTAAAATTCAAACCATCGGATGGTGCTTTGGAGGTGGATGGTCGCTGCAAGCTGCCTTGGAAGCAGGAAGACAATCAGTTGGATGCGTGATGTATTATGGTATGCCTGAGACATTACAAAGTAAACTCAGATTGCTGAGTGGTCCTGTTTTAGGGATATTTGCCAATAAGGATAAATGGATTACTCCCGCTGTAGTTGAACAGTTCAAGAAGGATATGAAAACTGCCAACAAGGAGCTTATCTTAAAACAATATGATGCCGACCATGCTTTTGCTAACCCAAGTAACCCTAAGTATGAAAAAGAGATGGCTGAAAAGGCACATACGATTGCTGTGATGTTTATAAAATCTAATTTCTTGTAAGAAGATTGTTGATTGATGACAGATGATTGATGATTAACTGCAATCGTCAATCATCTGTCATCAATCATAAATCCTTAAAAGGGAATAATGATATAACCGTGCTCAGTTATTGGAGCAGTAGGGTCGGCATTAAAGTGTGCGCTTTGTGCTGCCTGCGTTGCTTTTGTGATAAGATACTCAGACGTTGTTGTAGAGCCCGTTGGAGTTGGGTCGGCACTGGTTACGTTACCATATCTGTCAATTGCAATGTTGATAACTACTGTACCGCGTTCTCTTGTAAGGTTCGAAATTGTAGGTGCTTTGGTAATGTTTCTTTCATTAACTAAGTATCTCACCAAAGTAGCTCCAGCCATTATAATTTTCTCTTTCGGACTAAGACTAACGGGCTTCTGAGCACTAAGATTGGTGCTTCCGCTCGCCGCATCATCAAAGGTGATACTTGTTACATCGCTTACTTTTATTTGTTTTGTAAATCCGCCTGCAGTAAAGCTGATGATGCCGTTTGCAATGCCATCAAGCTTTCCATTTATTTTCTCGCCGCTTTTCATCACCACTGTATTTTGAGCATTAACCGAAAGCGAAATTAACGCAAGGACCAGAACAACTAAACTTTTATTGATTATACTTTTCATAAGATTTAAATGATTTATATTTTTATTATATTAAGTTTCAGATTATGATGATACAATTATAATGCCGATGCAAAGTTATGTTTATTTAATGTACTTTTGCAAATCAATTCCAATTAATCATTTCATGAAGTTATTATTATCATACCTCAAACAATATAAATGGCTCATAGTGCTTGCATTGTTGCTTGCAGCCATCAACATATCCTTCTCCTTATTAGACCCGGCTATTCTTCAGATTATCATTGATAAATATCTGAACAAAGCAGCTACAATGACCAAAGATGTTTTTATTCCAGGAGTATTAACGCTCTTAGGAATGTCAGTCGGAGTTGCCTTAGTGTCAAGGATTGCTAAAAATTTCCAGGATTATTATATCAATGTAGTTACTCAGCGATTGGGTGCGCAACTTTATTCCGATGGAATACATCATTCATTAGAATTACCATACTCTGTGTTTGAAGACCAACGAAGTGGTGAAACATTAGGCATACTTCAAAAGGTCAGACAAGATGTAGAGAAGCTGATTGCGGCATTCATCAATGTTGTTTTCACTTCTTTCATTGGAATTGTGTTTGTAATGATTTATGCAATACGTGTTCATTGGGCAATAGCGCCGTTGTTCTTTCTCACTGTACCTTTATTAGGTTTTCTGAGTTCGTTATTAAGTAAGAAAATAAAGGTTATACAGAAAGTTATAGTTGGTGAAACAACTTCACTTGCCGGTTCGACTACTGAATCGCTGCGTAACATTGAGCTTGTGAAATCATTAGGTTTAGCAAAGCAGGAAGTGAATCGTCTTAACGCTGTAACAGGTAAAATTCTGAAACTTGAATTAAAGAAAGTGAAGTATATCCGTTCATTATCTTTCATTCAAGGTAGCATGGTGAACCTATTACGGACATGTATCATGTTTACAATGATGTGGTTAATCTTCCAGCATCAAATTACAGTTGGGCAGTATTTCTCTTTGATGATATACTCTTTCTTTATCTTCGGTCCGCTGCAGGAAATGGGTAATGTGATTAATACTTATCGCGAAACAGAGGCGTCATTAGCCAAATACCAGGTAATTATTAATACTCCGATTGATAAAAAGCCTGCTAATCCTGAACATATAGAAAGTGTGAAGTCATTAGAGTTTAAAGATGTTAGTTTTAAGCATCAGACAGCAACGACTAAGGCGTTGGAGAATATTTCTTTTAGTGTTAAGTCTGGCGAGGCGATTGCTTTTGTTGGTCCTTCGGGTTCCGGGAAGACTACTTTGGTTAAGTTGCTTGTCGGACTTTATAATCCACCTTCAGGAGAGATTGATTATAATGGAATATCAGGAAATCAAATTGACCTTGATCAACTAAGAGAGCAAATTGGCTTTGTTACACAGGATACACAATTGTTTTCAGGGTCAATAAGAGAAAATCTAATCTTCGTAAAGCCCGATGCAACTGATGAAATGTGCATGGATGTATTGAATAAAGCTGCCTGCCAGACTTTAATGTCTCGTGCAGATAAAGGTTTGGATACTGTAATTGGTGAAGGCGGTGTTAAAGTATCAGGAGGTGAAAAACAACGTCTATCCATAGCACGTGCATTGTTACGCCAGCCAAGTTTATTGGTATTTGATGAAGCTACATCATCTCTTGATTCTCTTACAGAAGATGAAATCTCAGAAACGATACGCAATCTTAGCAAACGAAAGGAACATATCACCATTATGATTGCCCATCGTCTGTCAACCATTCTACATTCGGATAGAATATATGTGTTAGAGCGCGGAAAGATTATAGAACAAGGCAAGCACGAGGAACTTCTTGCAATGAAAGGTTTATATTATGCCATGTGGCGGCAACAAATTGGTGAACGACATCATATTGCGCGCGCTGCGGTTAATCAATCAAAGGAAGTATTAAGTAATTAAGAAATTTATGTTGTGGGGAAGGCAAATACATTTGTTCTTTCAGTAACGGAGGAATCAGGTTGGGGATGACTGTCTCCGTTTTGCTTGAATATTATTTCTCATAATATTCTTTCCCGTTTATATTTATGTAAAACGTTTTTCCGTCACGTTTTACCATTGCCAAATTGTTTCGGAAGTTATATATATCATCATAAATAAACGGAATAATTACGTTACCGTTTCTATCCAAGCATCCTTCCTTACCATCTTTTCCTGTAACGAATATGTTCTTCCATCCATTGAATCTATCGGAGTAAATAAATGGAATCAGAACTTTTCCGGTGGAATCAATTGCACCATATTTCCAATTCAACTCAGCTACAAATAAGTTATTTTCATAATCATAAATCATATCATATTTAGGATAAATGATTTCTTTCCCTGCATTGTTTATCACCCCTGATTTAAAACCTCTCGTAACTACAGCAAAGCCATTATGGAAGCTTTGAGATATTTGATAAGTGATGTCATTTATTCTTTTGTTTTCCTTATTTATATAAAAATAATTATCAAGTCTGCCTACCAATGCTTTTCCTTCTTCAAAATTATATGCTTCAGGATATTGAATCGGGATAATCACTTTTCCGGTTGTATCAATGTAACCCCATTTGTTTTTTAATTCTACTGCTGCCAATCCATTCTCATAGAAATTTACTCCATCATATTTTAATTCTGTAATAAGTTTTCCTGCCGAATTAATAAAACCATATTTAAACGACTGACCAACCCAGGCAAATCCATTATGAAACAAATCTGCTACATCATAAATAAATGGAACTACCACATTTCCCTTCAAATCTAAGAACCCATATTTATCATTTTGTTTAATGCGTAAAAATCCATCATGATATTGTTCACCTTTTGTTATAGGATATTTAATCGGTACAATTTCTTTTCCTGAAGTATCTTTAATACCACAAAATCCTGAAATATTAACAGCTATCCTTCCATCATTCAAAGAAAAAATATCGGCATAGATAGCAGGAAGAATAACTTTGAGATTCTTATCTGCAAATCCCATCTTTCCATTTTTTGCAAAAACATAATATCCTTGAATATTTGAAATCAATGAATCGCCAATTGGAATATCAAGTTCAACACCAAGAGTATCTATGTAAGTAACTTTTCCATTCTCTCGCGCATAATAATATCGGTCATCAAAGATGGATATATTATCATATTTCAAGGAATCAAAAACCTTTAGTTTATCATCGCATAAACCAAATTTATCACCTTTGCGGAAAGGAAAAAGTTTCACGGTGCTTTGTTTTTGTTTTTTCTTTGGCTGATGTGGATGATATTTTGCAAATAAAATTATTGACACTATTAAATAAGCAATAATAAAAAGGGTTGAGAAAAGTCTGTTTAGGCTTGAAGGCACTTTATTTTAGTTTTATTTTGTTGATTAATCGAATATCAGGTGTGCAAATATACTCTTATTAATTGAAGGCGGAATAACCGGATATTTATCAAAAAGAGATGAAATAGCGATAATGAGAAAAAAACGGCTTCCATAGAGGTATGTTTTCGGGGCTTAAAAGTTTTTTGAATGATAAAGTTACTCCCGACTAATTACTGTCCATTTTTGGGCAAATGCCGAAATTTCAAGCTAAAACACTTCACAAAAAAGGAACATTTAGTGGCTTTGACTTTCAGATTATGGTTAAAAACAGATAAAAACCAGTTGATAGGGAACTCCCAAAGGACGAATTTTTAAAAATAATGGTCGATAAGGAACTCCCAATCGCCCGATATTTTAAGAAATCGAGCGATTGGGAGTTCCCAAATGACAAATATTTAAAGAAATTGGACGATTGGGAACTCCCAAACGACAAGAAAATTAAGAAATGTGTCATTTGGGAGTCCAAAAATGGCGATAATTTTAGCCATATTTGGTCTTCATCCTTTAAAAAAAATCAAAATATAGCTCAAAACCTCTATTTTTTTTTGGCTAATTTGGTATATGATTCAACTTTAATAAAGTTTGAACCTTTAATAAAGTAATATTGAAGCGAATTTACTTCCTCACATATTCCGCGTCATCCGTTGCACAATCTTAAATCCTTGCAAAAACTCCTTGGCAACAATTCTGAAAAGCGTATAAAAAGGAACAGCTACTATCATTGCAGGTATTCCGCCAAGTCTGCCTGCTACCAAGAGAATAAGAAAGATTTCGAGCGGATGGGCATGTACTGATTTAGCATAAATGATTGGTTGGAAAATCAATGGGTCTATAACGTGAACGATAAGAAAGACTATAAATATTTTGCTGATTAACGGAACAATGACGGCATGAAAATCGGCACCGAGTTCGGTGGAGATTCCGAGCAAAATACCGAGAATTGTTCCCACAATAGACCCGACATAGGGCACAATAATCAATACGCCTGCCAGGAAACCGATAAGCATGGCATTCTGAACCCCTACAATATACAAACCGATTGATAAACAAGTGGAAACGAGAAGTATTTCGACAAGAAGCCCGACAAAATAGCGGGTAATGAGGACTTTTGAATCGCGGAGGATGTGTTTCATCTGGTCAATATGGTCATCGGGAGTCATAAGAAGAATAAGTGAGGTGAACAGAAGCCGGTCTTTAAGGAAAAAGAATGTGATGAACGAAATGGAGAAGAGTGCGATGAAAATATTGCCCGTGAAGCCAAGCGCAGAGTTGAAAATATCCGAGATATTTGAGAAATTGAATACCTTGGATAAGCCTTGTGTTATGGAATTTAAAACGGATTCATCGGGCTTGGTAAATATATGGTAGCTGTGGAGTTTAACGTCCATGTTGGCGAACTCTTGTTGCACGGATTGGGAGATTGAGTTAGGGTCAATGTTGGCAATCATATCTGCCTGGCGACTTATTAATGGAAGAAATTGTGAAATGAACAGAATAATAATGGTGTAAAACAACGCAAGGGTAATTAATGCGCATGGACCGGGCGGAAGATGGAAGCGTTTAATCTTAATTTTACCAAGCATGTCAACCAGCGGGCGACCAAGGATGGATAGTACCAGTGAAATTAATATATAAGCGATGATAGCCTGAAAATACCATAATAATAAGGCGATGCAAAGACCTGTAAGGACGATTATCCAGATTCTGTTATTCTTTTTTGTGGTCATAAGGGAGGATTATTTTTGAATGGAATTGTTTATTTAGATGCGACAAAGATAGGAATAATGTGGATGATTATGATTTAATATTTAAAGATTAATTTGGTCAGTCCGATGAATATACTAATTTAGCGATTTGAGAGTTATAGGTACATGTTAAAAGAGATAAAATTGCAATGGTGAATATATATAGAAGGAAACAGGTTTGGAAAACGATATTGATGGTATTTGCTTTAGGCATTGGGGTTGCATCGCTTTTATATACCAATAAATTAGTAAATAAACTGAGTAATGAGGAGAAGAAAAAGGTTGCATTATGGGCAGAAGCATCGCAGCGACTGGCAAATCCAAGTGATCCTAACGGGGATTTTAGTTTTGAATTCAAGATAGTACAGAATAATACTACCATACCGGTTATTCTTGCTGATGATAAGGATAATGTAATAAATCATCGAAATCTTGATTCACTGCAGGAAGACAAACCGGATTATCTTAAAGAACAACTGAAGATAATGCGAAGCCAAAATAACCGAATTGAAATTACTTTGACTAATGGAAAGAAGAATTATATCTATTATAAAGATTCTATTTTATTGACAGCATTGAGATATTATCCATTCTTTCAGTTAGGGGTGATTACATTGTTTTTATTGGTATCATACTTAGCTTTCAGTGCCTCCAGAAAAGCTGAACAGAACCAGGTATGGATTGGAATGGCAAAGGAAACAGCGCATCAGTTGGGTACTCCCCTATCCTCACTCATGGCATGGCTTGAATTAATGAAGTTAAAAGGTATGGACAAATCAATGACCGATGAATTGGAGAAGGATGTACATAGATTAAGTACGATTACTGAAAGATTTTCAAAGGTGGGAGCTGCTCCTGTTTTAGTAAAAGAAAATCTTAATGAAGTAGTCCAAAGAATACAATCATATATAAAGAGCCGGTCATCAGATAAAGTTAGTTTTTATACATCATCTCCACAAAAGGAAGCGATATATGCTGATATTAATGCCCCCTTGTTTGAATGGGTGCTTGAGAACCTTATGAAGAACGCAATTGACGCTATGAATGGCTCCGGCAGTTTAACTATTGCCCTTCACGATGCACAGCAATATATATATGTAGATGTTACAGATACCGGAAAAGGTATTCCGAAGGGAAAGTTTAAAACAATATTTAAACCAGGATACACAACGAAGAATAGAGGATGGGGATTAGGATTATCTTTAGCGAAAAGGATAATCGAGGAGTATCATTCGGGGGAGATATTTGTTAAATCATCTGATATTAACAAAGGAACTACCTTCAGGATAGTTCTGAAGAAGACGGTAACGTAAAATTAAATTACATTCTTCCGAAATAAATCAGGGAAAAGATACAAACTGCAAGGATGATGAAAATCACCAATGCAACTCCACCGCTTCCTCGAGTATCGAAATAATTTGACATGAAATTTGACATAGTATTTTATTTTTGGATTTTTATTTTCGTTGCAAAATTACTAAACATTTTGTTAGCATAGGTAATAACCCCTTTCAATTTATTTTATTCCTGAACCTTTTACCAGTTGTCCATTCAATCTCATCAACTCTGTTTCCGCAACTTTAGCATCATATCTTGCCTGAACAACGCGTCCTTCTGAATCTTCATAACTTTGTTGAGCATCCTTCAATTCAATTGAACTGCTTGCACCTTGTTTATATCGTTCCAAAGCAACATCAAGGTTTTCTTTAGCAACTGTTAAGTTTTCTTCCTCTAATTTCAACACATCCAAATCTGCCTGAAAAGTTCTCCACGCTTTCATTAATCCAGCTTCAACCTGAACTCTTGCATCTTTGAATTGAAGATTTGTATTCTCAAGATTTATCTCTGCATCTTCAATCTGATGATTAAGAATAGAACCATTAAATAAATTATAAGTAGCAGTGAATCCAATTGATAAACCCTGATTCTGATTCAACAAAACAAACCCCGCTTCGTTATCGGTCTTTGTAAAATTATAATTCAATCCAAGTCCAAGCGTCGGGTAGCGTTGCGACTCATATTGCTTCAAACTCAACTCAGCCACTTTAACATTCTTTTCATATGATTTCAGAAAATTGTTTTGTCGGAGGGTAGTTGTTTTCAACTCATCAATGGTTGGTTTATAATCAATAATAATTGTATCGGTAACATTAAAATCCAAATCAATATTCCTCGACAACAACTGGTTCAAAGTAATTTTTGCAGTAGCCAATGCCTGATTTTGTCTCAATAAAAGAGATTTCTGAGCATTCAAATCAACCTTCGATTGAAGGAAATCCAGCTTCGAGGCCTTCCCGATATTATATTTTGTCTCCGCCAGGTTTAGCTTTGCATCATAAACGGCAATCGCATCTTTTATCACACCCAGCAATTGCTTTTGCCGCACCACATCGTAATAAGCATCAATAATACTCGACACTGTTGTCTCAATAGTTATCTTTGCATTTATTGCACCCAAATCCTCAAGCACTCCAAGTTTATCATAGGTGGTAAACATTTTAAAACCATCAAACAAAGTCCAGTTCAAAGCAGCGCCATAACTAAGATTATCCGAAGCAACTCCCACTTTACTCACCTCCAAACCGCTTGCATAACTCTGTTTAATATCATTTGTAGATTTATTCCCGGAAGCATTCAGATTCAAGGAAGGCAGCATCCCGGCATTGCCGATATAATTATCATTTTGCGCCATCTGGGCATTATTATTCGAAATCTGAATGGAATAATTATTCTTCAACGCAATTTCTATTGCCTTATCAAGACTCAATAATTCTTGTGAGAAAACCTGATGAGAGAAAAGCAACAACAGGATTAATATCGTTTTAAAATGCTTCATGGGGCAAATTTAAAGAATTGAACCTTATAAAATGCCTTGCAGGGATTATAATTGGTTAAAAAGGGTTAAGATAAGGAGGCGTCGGGTTTTTATTAATAAGATGTCCTGAATAATATTAAACCTGCAAGTTAAGATGTTCGCCTTGCAAGTTAAGATGTTCAGACCATAGGTTAAGATGTTCAGACCACAGGTTAAGATCTTCAGACCACAAGTTAAGATCTTCAGACCACAAGTTAAGATCTTCAGACCACAAGTTAAGATCTTCAGGGTGAACATCTCAACTTGTGGTATTTTAATTTTAGAGAAAGGGCTGTTTTACAATACTTTATGGATTTTTGGCAAATTGGAGGTTTTTGGCAAATTACTAATTCCTAATTGATTTTCCCCTTTTCTTTGGGTTAGATTATTTTGAAGATGGGGTTTTGGTGGAGGGGTGGGAGTGATTATTCAAAATAAATCCCATATTTCTTGCACTCTTCAAGATAATCATAAATCAAATCTTTAACCTCATTAAATGCAATTGGATTTTTTTCTTTAATATCTAATAAAAATTTACCCATTTCAATAGCGATTTCCTTTCCATCAGATCCTTGCCCAATTATTTTGTTCTTCTCATTGTCTAAATCAATAAAATCAGATAACCTTAATTTTCTACTTATCAAATCTGTTATTGAACCTAAGACAGGAATGTCTCTCATTATTTTCATATTGTGATTCAGATAACATACATCAATAAATTGATCAATAAAATCCTTTACTTCATTGTAAGCATCAATGTCATTATATTTTAAACAATACAAAAACCTACCTTCAATCGCTAATCCTTCTCCTCCAGTTGCTGCGCTCGTAGGAGCAGATTTGAATTTAGAAATTAATTCAAATCTTTCAGATGTCTCCCAAGTTTTAATAATTTGAGATAATATATCTCCTAATTCCATTCTCAATAACTCAAATTCGGTCCCAGCCATTTCTCAATGGTTTCGATGCTCATAATAATTTGGAAAGCTTGGATTGTAAATCTGCCAAGTTTTTTTGAATGATATTCTAGATAATTTTGTCATCAATTTCATCATAATGATGAATAATCACATTTCTGGCTGCAATTATTTTATGCCATTCCACTTCAGGGTGGTCATTCAAATAATATTCGGGTAATCTGTTTGCTGCTTCACCCATCACCTCAAAATTTCTATAAACCGCCTCCCTGGTTTTACTGTCTTTCAAAAAATCTTCATAAGTCATTCCTTTTGTATAATCAAGAATTTTAGAAATACACTCAAGGAGGTCTTCTATCAAAACGGAGGTAATTCTTTTAGACATATCGAATATCGTCTTTGATATGTTCCCAATATCGGGGCTTGATGCCACCACGGGAAACAAGGTCAACTTTTCTGCCAAGAAGCTGTTCTAATTCTTCTGCCAAATCAATAAACTCCCAACCAATATCTCCATTAAACTCAACCATAATATCAATATCGCTCTTTTCAGGATTGAAGTCATCCCTGACAACAGAACCGAATAATGCAAGTTTTGCAATAGGGTATTTCGCCAATAAAACAGGTAATTGTTTAGATAATAAATTTGCAACTTCTTGAGAATGACTTGTCATGATTTTTTCTTTTTGCAAAGATATGAAATTTATAACTCTTGGATTTGAATTTACCCTTTTCTTTGGGTTAGATTATTTTGAAGATGGGGTTTTGGTATATTTGCAGCAAATAAAAATATAATCTTATGCATACATTATATAAAATATTAGCGGAACTTGATAAGGCACATATTCATTATAAACTGGAAAGGTATAGAGAAGATACTGTCATGATTTGTGTGACAGTAGTTGGAGCAAGGATAGAAATTGAAGTTTTTAGTAATGAAGAAATTGAAACAAGTATATTTTCAGGAAATGAAGATGTAGAAGTTGGGATCGAAATCGTTAAAAAAATTATTGAAGAGCATCGCGATTGAAAAGTTTTAAACGATTAACCATTTTCAATTAATAATTAACAAATCAATAACTCAAATTCGGTCCCAGCCATTTCTCAATAGTTTCGATGGTCATTCCTTTTCGGATGGCATAATCTTCAGCTTGCTCTTTATTAATCTTTCCGAGACCGAAATATTGTGATTGAGGATGCGAGAAATATAAACCGCTCACTGCCGCAGTAGGATACATCGCCATGCTTTCGGTGAGATGAATGCCTGTGTTCTTTTCCACTTCAAATAACTCAAACTGCAAAGTCTTTTCGCAGTGGTCAGGACAGGCAGGATAGCCCTGTGCAGGTCGGATGCCGCGATAATTTTCTTTAATCAATTCTTCTTTCGGGAGGTTCTCATCCTTGGCATATCCCCACAATTCTTTACGTACTTTCAGGTGCATCAATTCAGCAAATGCCTCTGCCAATCTATCCGCCAAAGCCTTAATCATGATGCTGTTATAATCATCGTGGTCTTTCTCAAATTTCTCAATCCAATGCTCAATACCGATGCCCGCAGTAACCGCAAATCCTCCAACATAATCCTTAACCCCCGAATCTTTTGGAGCGATAAAATCAGCAAGCGCAAGGTTCGCCTGACCCGCAGGTTTACGAGTCTGTTGGCGCAAGGTATGAAGAACGGTTTTTACTTTTGTTCTTGATTCATCAGTATAGATTTCAATGTCATCATCACCGATTGTATTGGCAGGATAAAACCCAACGACACCATTTGCCTTCAACCATTTCCCGTCAATTATTTTCTTCAACATTGCCTGTGCATCGTTGAATAATTTGGTTGCTTCAACACCACGTTCAGGGTCAGATAAAATCTTTGGATAAGTGCCCTTCATCTCCCAGGAATGAAAGAAAGGAGTCCAATCAATAAATTCAGAAATCTTTTGCAAAGAATAATCATTGAAAGATTTATTGCCGATAAAAGAAGGAGTAGTTATTTCCGATGTCTTCCAATCAATTGGCAATTTATTAGCTCTTGCATCTGCCATAGAAATGAATTTATTTTGAGAAGATGCATTCTTATGAAGCTCACGGAGATGGATATATTCATCAGCAATCTTATTCACAAAATCCTTTTTCAAATCCAATGAAACCAAACTACCAGCAACACCTACACTCCTCGAAGCATCGTTGACATGAACAACGGGATGCGAATATCCGGGAGCAATCTTCACCGCAGTATGAACCTTTGAAGTAGTAGCGCCACCAATCAACAATGGAATTGTAAAACCTTCGCGCTCCATCTCCTTTGCCACATGAACCATTTCATCCAATGAAGGAGTAATCAATCCACTCAAGCCGATAATATCAACCTTTTCTTTCTTAGCCATATCCAAAATCTTATCGCAAGAAACCATGACACCCATGTCAATGATTTCATAATTATTACAAGCAAGCACCACGCCCACAATGTTCTTCCCGATATCATGCACATCGCCTTTTACTGTGGCTAATAAAACCTTACCAGCATTCTTGGAAGTATCCGTAGAAAGTTTTTCTGCCTCAAGATATGGAAGAAGATGCGCAACGGCTTTCTTCATCACACGCGCACTCTTCACCACTTGCGGAAGAAACATTTTTCCTGAACCAAATAAATCTCCAACCACATTCATCCCTGCCATCAAGGGACCTTCGATAATTTCTAAGGAACGGTTATATTTGAGGCGAGCTTCCTCCATATCCACTTCGATATAATCAACAATTCCTTTCACTAATGAATGTGATAAACGGGACTCTACAGATTCCTCTCTCCACTTTTCATCCTTCTCCAATTTCATTCCTGAACCTTTTATTGTTTCAGCATAATTGATGAGTTTCTCGGTGGCATCTTCTGTTCTGTTTAATAAAACATCCTCCACCAAAATCAATAAATCCTTTGGAATCTCATCATAAACCTGGAGCATACCTGCATTGACAATTCCCATATCCATACCTGCTTTTATGGCATGATAAAGAAATGCAGAATGTATTGCCTCACGAACAATATCATTGCCTCGAAAAGAAAAAGAAACGTTGCTGACACCACCGCTAACCTTTGCATGAGGAAGATTTTCTTTAATCCATTTTGTGGCATTGAAATAATCCAAGGCATTTAATTTATGCTCATCCATTCCAGTAGCCACAGGGAAAATATTAGGATCAAAAATAATGTCCTGCGGCGGGAAATGAACTTGATTAACCAAAATATCATAAGCCCTCTT
>Ga0206937_10058_pt1 | contig 36163 bp, 21 predicted proteins | sample Alteio_BWOrgHeat_11_FD_152923 | JGI IMG/M metagenome (GOLD analysis project Ga0206937, IMG submission 152923) | Enriched cells from forest soil in Barre Woods Harvard Forest LTER site, Petersham, Massachusetts, United States -... | ecosystem: Environmental > Terrestrial > Soil > Temperate forest >... | reverse complement strand
CGGGTTAATACCGAAACAGCATTCCGTCACCTTCCATAAAATGGTAAGCAACCGGGATTTGCCCGCAAAAATTTCGGAGTTTGATATAGGTCTGGCGCTTGAATTAACCTCACCGCCCAGTAGGAATTATACTATTACCAATAAGTTTTTTCAATACATAGAATCCGGCCTGCCGGTAATAGCAAGTGAAACGGAGGGGCAGAGGGAAATGTTTGGGCGGTTTCAGCCCGGCATATTACTGGCGCAGAGTCCAACAGAAAATGATATCGATAGTTTTATACAATGGCTTCACGATGCCGAACGTCTTCAATCAGCAAGGCAACAGGCGTTAAAAGCTGCCCGTTTTTTCAGTTGGGATAAACAAGCCCAAGCCATAATCAACTTAGTTACAAAAGCCCTTGAAACCAGCCGTTAGCTTGCAAATAAATCTTGCCCCCGGCGATTATCAGCATGTGCGGTACATTTTACCGCATCAGTTGCAAATCCTCGCGCCCCAGGTCGACGAAGTTGTATTGACGGTTGATACACAACCCGGTAAAGGCCGATTTGCTGAAGGGTGGCAGAAATATAGCGGGTTATTGAATGTGTTTTTGGAAAACGAGATCCGTTCATCCTACAATAAAGCCAGGATCGTCCCGGTGGATTATTCCAATGAAAGCATGGCTAAAACAGCCGAATATTTTTTCGGTACTAAAAGTATGCCTGTAAAAGACTTCAGGGGTGGGCCGTTTTATGCTTATTTTTTTGGTTTACTAAGCGCGACCAATGATATTGTTTTTCATTTGGATGCTGATATGTTGTTGGGCGGCGGCAGTCAATCCTGGATAAATGAAGCTATTGAACTTTTACGATCTGATCCGCAATATTTCACAGTTTCCCCTCTTGCCGGGCCACTACATCCGAATGGTATGTTGATTGGGCAATCAGGATGGGAAAAGATAGCATCTCACACTTTCCGCTTTAGCGAAATGAGTACGCGGATCTTTATGCTGGACAGGTCAGTTTTTCAAACACAGAAATTAAGCCTGACGAAACCAAACCTGCGCAGCCAAATTAAAGCGATAGTAGAGGGTAACTCGAATGCGGATCTTCCAGAACATTTGATCTCGACATTTATGCGTGAAAATAACCTGAAACGGATTGATATTTTAGGCAGTAGTAATGGCCTATGGTCGCTGCATCCGCCTTATCGTACAAAAAGTTTTTACGAGAATTTGCCCGGGATCATCAAGCACGTTGAAAATAACGATATGCCGCCATCACAATTGGGGTTTTATGATGTGGTAGATGAGCTATGCGACTGGAGCGAGGCGCGTGAAAAGCTAAAACAAAACCGCTGGTGGAAACGGCTCGGCAAATGAAAAAGGTGCTCATCATATCGCCTTATTTTCCACCGGTAAATGCGGCGGATATGCAGCGTGTACGCATGAGTCTGCCTTATTTTGCAGATTTTGGATGGGATGCCGAGGTGGTGTGTGTTAATCCGCAATTTGTGGATATGGCTAAGGACGAGTTGCTTACTGAAAGTGTTCCGGCAGGTATAAAGACCCATTACGTTAATGCATTTTCAAAAAGCCTGACGGCCAAATTTGGCCTGGGAAGCATTGCGCTGCGTTCCCTTTGGTTTTATCGTAAAGAAGTGAACCGACTGCTTAAAGCACAGCAATTTGATCTTATTTATTTCTCCACTACACAATTCCCGATATGCATATTAGGAGTATATTGGAAAAAGCGTTTCGATATACCTTATGTGATCGATATGCAGGATCCCTGGCACTCTGACTATTACCGGGATAAACCAAAGTATCAACGTCCCCCCAAATATTGGTTTTCTTACCGATTGAACAAGCTGCTTGAGCCTAAGGCGATGAAAAGTGTGGGTGGGTTGATCAGTGTTTCCGAAGATTACATCACCACATTAAAGCAACGCTACCCGGAGATAACGGCTGTCCCGGCATCAACTATAACCTTCGGGGCTTTTGCGCCTGATCTTAAAATCGCAGCGGATAACCGCCAGCGTTTTCAATCGCTACTGGACAGTGAATCTAAAAATATCGTATACGTCGGGCGGGGTGGGAATGATATGCATAAAGCTATTACACCGCTATTTGCTGCGTTGAAAGAAGGGTTAGCAAATTCGCCTGAGGTTTTCGGTAACTTAAAGCTATATTTCATCGGCACCAGCTATGCGCCTGCCGGTTTGGGCACGCAAACGATCATCCCGCTGGCAAAACAATATGGCGTTGAGCAATATGTAACAGAGCTAACCGACCGAATAAGCTATTACCACACGTTGCTTACTTTGCAGCAGGCCGATGCATTGTTTATCCCCGGCTCGGATGATCCCAAATATACGGCATCGAAAATATTTCCATACCTGCTCACGCAAAAGCCGTTGCTGGCGATATTCAACAAAAATAGTTCGGCTATAGGCATTTTGCAGGAGTTCGGTGCTGAGCATGTTTATGATTATGAGAATGTAGAACAGTCTGCGCTGATCGATTTTATGAAACAGGTTGCGACCGGCAATATGGCTACGCCAACCTACAATACAGCCGCCGAAGAAAAATATTCGGCGAAACATATGACATCCGCCCAGTGCCAGCTATTTGATAAAGTACTATCCGGTCATTCAACCGCAAAAAACGTCCCTGCCTGATGCGTAAGCTTGCTATCATCACAACACATCCCATACAATATTACGCCCCTGTATTCAGGCTGTTAAGTGAGCGGAAGCAAATCGATATAAAGGTTTTTTATACGCTTGGACAAACGATAGGGGAGAAATACGATCACGGTTTTAAACAGCAGATCGATTGGGATATTCCGTTGCTGGATGGTTATGCTTACGAGGCGGTCAGGAACATTTCTACTAAACCCGGCTCGCACCATACTAAAGGAATAATTAATCCAGATCTCATCAAACAAATAAAGCAATGGCAGGCTGACACCGTATTGGTTTTCGGATGGGCCTATGAAAGTCATCTGCAAGCAATCCGTTACTTTAAAAATAAAATCCCGGTTTATTTCAGGGGCGATTCGACCTTGCTGGATAAACAAAATCCCATTAAAACATTATTAAGAAAGCTGCGTTTGCGATGGCTATATCAACATGTGGATCACGCATTTTATGTCGGTACAAATAATAAGGCCTATTTTAAATATTGCGGGTTGCGGGATGATCAGTTAAGTTTTGCACCGCATGCCATAGATAACGACAGGTTTGGGCAGGATAGAGATGCAGAAGTGGGGCAATTGAGAAAGAACCTGGGCATTGGCGAAAATGATCTCCTAATACTTTTTGCCGGGAAATTTGAAGCGAAAAAAGACCCGATGCTATTGCTGGATGTTTTTTTAGCAATGAATAAACCGGATATTCACCTTTTATTTGTGGGTAGCGGTATACTGGAAATTGAGTTACTCAACAAAGCTGCCAAATATAAAAGCATTCATTTTATGCCGTTTCAAAATCAGTCGTACATACCGGTCGTTTACCAGGCTTGCGATCTTTTTTGCCTGCCATCCGAAGGGCCGGGCGAAACCTGGGGATTAGCGGTGAACGAAGCTATGGCCTGCGGAAAAGCGGTTTTAGTTTCGGACAAATGCGGTTGCGCTGTGGATTTGGTTACACCTGATAATGGTAAAACATTTGCGGCCGGTAATAAAAGCGAATTAACTTTATCTTTAGAAATGCTTACGCGATCGAAAGAAAAACTTGCAGGATTGGGCAGGGCTTCGAAAAAACTGATCGCGCCGTGGAATTTTGAGCATATTGCAGCGGCAATTGAAAATAAACTGATACATGAAACGAAGTGACCGGATCAAACTGAACTTTACCCGTAACTGGAAACTATCCGGAAAAGAAAGGCTATCCGGCAGAATCAAATTGTCGGCTGAGCAGAAAGCGCGCATGAAAGATGCCATAACATGGCTGGTTGACGAGGATATTGCTATTTACGCCAATCCGGATAGTTACATAGAGTGGAGTATTTTCAGTGGCGGTACTTATGAAAATGAGATCGGTAAACTGATACGCATTTCGTTAAAGTCAGGCGATTCAGCGCTGGATATCGGCGCGAATATCGGTTTACAGAGTTTACGTATGGCGCAATCCGTAGGCAGCACAGGACACGTTTATGGATTTGAGCCGCTTGACCATTTGCGCGAAAAAGCGGCTAAAAACCTGCGCCTGAATACGGTGGCCAACGTTATGCTGCTGCCCTTCGCCTTGTCGGACAGTGAAAGCGAGATGGAATACGCGATAGATAAAACGAACTGGAACCAGGGCACTTTTAGTTTGGGCGATCAATCAGCCGGAAGTGAAAGCCAGAAGATCAGGATAAAAATTGCGGATGAATTGGATGAGGTGAAGAACATAGAAAAACTGAAACTGGTAAAAATAGACGTGGAGGGATTTGAGTTTAATGTATTGAAAGGTCTTAAACAAACACTCGCCAAACATAAACCGCGTGTAATTTTCGAATACGACAAAAATTACTGGGTGAAAAACGGGCAGCATATTGAAGATTGTTTTGACTTTTTACGAGATCTTGGCTACATGCTTTACCAGATCACTGCCGTGGGTTGCGAGTTGATAAACCAGGTACCCGATATTGAAGGCGGGAATATTTTTTGCTTGCAGGATGCATGAAAAATAACGAATCACCGGTAAAATACATCGCCCTCTTTATACCTTGGGGTATTTCACTATTGTTTACCGACTCGCCTTTAACCTCGTATTTCATTGCGTGGCTTGGCTCTTTCTATATATTTTTCATGACCTATTCGGGGGTGTTAAAACCCCTGCCATCAGACAGGAGGATTGCCGAACAGGTAATGCGCCCGATATTCCTGATACAGATCATTTTTGCGGGATACATGTGCTGCACCTCTATATTTTACCTGCTCGATCTGTATGGCTATAACAATTTCCACCAGGAATACAGCTTGCTGGACATGAACCAGCTTAAGCTTACCGCCCAATGCCAGCGCTATTATTGCCTGGCGCATGCCTCATTTATGGCGGGCATCCTTACGTTTATGAACTACCCGATAGAACAAAAAGTAAAAGTGGAAGGGGAAAGTATCGCTAACCTGCTCTTTTGGTCAGCCATCCTTTCTTTTCCGCTGTCTATTATCTTTTTGAAAGTTCCGGGTCTTTCGCAATTTTCCAACCAGTTTAGCTCGCTTAGTTTTATAGCGTGTACAATTGCGCTGGCATTTGCCATCCCGCTTAAAAAAATTCAGAATACCATTATATGCTGTGTGTTGTATGGACTTAATTTTTACACTGCTTTAAGCTCGGGTTTTAAAGAACCTATTATATTGAGCGTGCTGGTATTGGGTATTTTTTTATATCCAACTTACAAAAAGATCGTCCTGGTCACTTTTATTCCGGCACTTGTGCTCCTGTTTCTCGTGCTACCAACCTATGCTTCTGTTTTCAGGCAGAACGCCTGGACAGGTGGCGAAAGCAGTGACGCTGCAAGAAGCGAGGCGTTTGATGCCGTTCTCAATAAGGAAAACGTCGCCGACCAAACGACCTGGGAATTTTTGGTTAATCGACTGAGTGAGATCGACATGTTTACAGAGTACGTACAATCGACACCCGACAAAGTTAAATTTTATGGATTTGATCTGGTTAAACAATCGTTTATTGTGGTAGTGCCGCGGATTTTCTGGCCATCAAAGCCAAGTACCGAGGACCTGGTGATGCAACGCGTGTACGATGCAGGTGTTATTAATCCGCACTCCACCGTATCGGCAAAACCGGCTTATATTGTAGATGCCTATCTTTCCGGCGGGGCCCTGGGCATATTTATTTGCCTGTTCATTTACGGCGCTGCTGTACAATTGATTTCGCAAAAGGCCGAACAGCTTTTTGGCGGCTATACATTAGGAACGGCATTGATATTTTCAGGACTGTTCCAGATCTTTTGGCGGGGCTTAAGCTTCGAATTTATTTTGAATAATGTTGTTTGGAGCTACATCACCATGCTGCTTATCGCAAAAATACTACGCTCAAAAAACATATTGGTACCGGTTTGAGAATATTGCAGATCACACCGGCGTATAAGCCGGCATTTGTGTATGGCGGCCCAACGGTATCGGTAGCATTGCTGAGTGAGCATTTGGTTAAAGGTGGCGTAGAAGTGCGCGTACTAACAACTACAGCCAACGGCCCTGCAGAACTTAATGTAGCAACCGGCACAGAGCAGCAAGTAGATGGCGTACCCGTTACGTATTTTAAGCGGATCACAAAAGATCATACCCATTTCTCACCGGCGTTGCTCACACATCTTTGGAAAAGCGTAAGGCAGTATGACGTTGTGCACGTACATGGCTGGTGGAATACCGTTTCGATGCTCTCTGCGTTCATCGCTACATTCAGAGGTAAACTCGTAGTCATCTCGCCAAGGGGGATGTTAAGCAGCTATTCGTTCGATAACAGGAACAGCGGCAAAAAAGGGATGCTGCATCGTTTCCTGGGTAAGCCTTTACTACAAAAAAGCTTTATCCATAGCACTACGCAAAACGAATACAATGCCATAGATAAACTTGTGAAAACGAAAGGCATATTTGATATACCAAACTTTGTTAGTTTCAATAGTAAAGAAGGGCAGGCAGAAATTTCAGACCATGAGGAATTGCAAATGGTCTTTTTTTCGCGGATAGAAGAAAAAAAAGGATTGGATATTTTGCTCAATGCATTGAGATATGTTAAACACCCTTACCATTTAACGATAGCCGGCGATGGAGAAGCCGCGTATGTAGAAAGTCTTAAATCTATAGCCCTGCAAAATGGGATAAGCGATAAGCTAAGTTGGGTAGGCTTCCAAACAGGCAATAAGTTTGAATATCTGTCGGGGTTCGACCTAATGGTGTTGCCATCGCATGATGAGAACTTTGGTAACGTGGTGGTGGAAAGCCTGAGCGTGGGCACACCTGTGCTGCTTAGTGAAAATGTGGGTTTGTCGGATTATGTATTTAAAAACAAATTAGGTTGGGTATGCCGGTTGGATGATAAGCTATTTAGCGATGCCATCAACACGGTCTCCGAACAAAAAGACGAGATCATTCGTATCCGTGCAGCAGCGCCCGGAAAAATAAAGGAGGACTTCAATGATGCCGCCATATTGCAGCGTTACATTGAAATGTATGAGACCGTTATAAAAGCAAGCATTTAATTGAGCAGCACTTTTTCATTTATCGTTCTTACCTATAACGAGGAGATCCATTTGTCCCGGCTGCTTGATTCATTGACCGGGTTGGATGCGCAGGTTTACATTCTCGATTCCGGCAGTACGGATAGTACTTTGTCTATTGCAAATACGTACGGTGCTACGGTTTTGACACATCCTTTTGAAAATCATCCCCGCCAGTGGGATTTCGCCCTTAAAAACTTCGATATACAAACCCCATGGGTGATCTGCCTTGATGCCGACCATGTAGTAACACCTGAATTGAAAGCGCAGCTATTGGCCTTTAAGGATGAAGACTACGCGGGTGTTGATGGCATTTACTTCAGCCGCAAAAATTATTTTAAGGGCAGATGGATCAAGCACGGCGGCTACTATCCGTTCTATATGCTCAAAATGTTCAGGTTTGATAAAGGGTATTCTGATTTGAATGAGGCAATGGATCACCGCTTTATCGTACCGGGCAAAACGGTGATCTGGAAAGACGGGCATTTGCTGGAAGAGAACCTGAAAGAGAACAATATCCGTTTCTGGATAGAAAAGCATAATCGCTACAGCGATTTGGTGGCGCATGAGGAAGTAGAACGAATGCAAAAAATCCGTTTGCAAACCATTCAGCCTAAATTCAGGGGATCGCCCGACGAGCGTACCGCCTGGTTGAAGCAATTATGGTGGCAGCTGCCGCTTTATGTAAGGCCGATGATCTATTTCATTTACCGTTTTATTTTCAGATTGGGAATTTTAGATGGACGGGATGGAACCATTTTCCATTTCCTGCAGGGATACTGGTTCAGGCTGGTTGTAGATATTAAAATAGATGAAATAAACCGGCAGAAAGGGCTTACAAAGCAAACACAACATTGGGTTTCTCCGGTAAAGTTCGTCTTCTCGTTTTTGGCATTATTTCTCGTATTCTATTATTTTAACATCCTGTTTTTTGGGCTTACCAGTCCGGGGAATAACTATAACGCATTTTTGGCCGATCATCTTAACTATATCCAATGGCTTAGGCAATTCCTGCTTGATTCCAGCACTGCCATTATCAAAATGTTTGGATTCACCGCTATCAATAATAATTATGAGCTGCTCGTTGCCGGGCGCGGCACCATCCGGCTGGTATATTCCTGTTTGGGGTTGGGCGTGATCAGCTTTTTTGCAGCATTCGTTATCGCATATCCAAAGCCGTTAGTTCGAAAGATTATTTTTCTGGTATCAGGTATTGTCGCTATCGAGATCATCAATATCATCCGTTTTGTACTGCTCGCTATCTTTTGGAATAAGCGTTCGCCGCAGATCATTGATCATCATACATTGTTCAATATTATCATCTATATACTCATCTGCTTTAGCCTTTATCTTTGGATAAAAGAGCCCAGTAAATCTTAAATTTCCCCGGGTCATTTTTTTTAGTTTTTTATTGCAATCGATTGCAATAATTGTGTTTTAATATTTAGCTTTGATATAAGCCAATTTTTTCTGACAGATACATTCCAAACCGTGCGGATGTATAAAGTCGCTTAACAGATTAACCAATTACACATCGCCGCTCATCTTTTAATGGAACGGCGGGACATAAATTTAGATCGCTTATGAGGGGCAGTAAATTTTTTACCGTCGGGCTGTTTTTGCCATTCCTGTTTTTTCTCTTCGCAGCCCAGGCATCCTTTGGCCAGCAGGAGCTGAACTTTGCTTCGCTTTCTACAAGGGATGGGCTATCCTCCAACACCATTAATGCAATTATAAAAGATAAATACGGGCTGATGTGGTTTGCTACTGCAGATGGCCTCGATCGTTTTGATGGCACCAATTTCACTGTCTACCGGCATCATGCCGGCGATACCACAAGTATCCCGGCGGATGAGATACAATCGCTTTACCAGGATAGGTCGGGCAAATTGTGGATAGGCACGGCAGGCGGCTCGCTCGCCTATTACGACCGGAACCAGAATAGTTTTTCGCGCTACCAGGGCGATAGCTTTTGGCGAAGCTCCACTTCAGAAGGCATCAGGGCTATTTGCCAGGATCATAACGGGAAGCTTTGGGTGGCCAGCTACAGCGGTTTGCGGGTCATCGATCTTAAAACAAATAAAACCACCACCTTTATTTTCAATTCGCTGCAAACCGATATGAGCAAGGCCACAATAGGCCTTAATTTTTATGAAGACCGCTATAACAGGATGTGGGTAGGCACAACTACGGGCTTGCTGCTGTATGATGAAAAGGCCGGCAAGTTTATTCGTTTTGTACATGATGATAAAGATAAAGGGTCGTTAAGCAATGATCTCATCCGGTCGATAAATGAGGACACCCTTGGGCGGTTGTGGTTCGGCACCAATGACGGCCTTAACCTATTGCAGCCCGATGGTAGAACATTTGCGCATTTTATGCAGAATACCGGCGAAACCGCTCCTTATTGCAACATTTACGCCATCGCTACCGATCAGTCGGATCTTTGGGTAGCTACCGAAAATGGCCTGGCTATTTTAGATCTGCATACTTTTAAAACCCGGTTTGTTACCCCTGCTTTTCGCGATGTGTTTAGCTTGAGCGATAAGTTTATCAAAAGCATCTACATCGATCCACGTGGCATTTATTGGCTGGGCACGTTTGAAGGCGGCATAGATAAATATGATAAGAACCTTGCCTTGTTCAGCCTTAAAATACCAAATCCCTTTGATCCGTATGGATTGATGGCGCCGGCGGTAACATCGTTCACCCAATATAACCAGCACCAGGTTTTTGTTGCCACCGATAATGGCGGGGTACAGCTTTTTGATCTTCAAACAGGCCTGTTCCGAAAATTCTCTGTGAACAGTGAACGGCAAAAAACAGACAAGCCGCTTTCGGTATTATCCCTTAAATATGACAGTCACGGCAATCTCTGGATAGGAACCTTTCACGAAGGATTATTTGTTTTAAATATTACCACGGGCAGTTGCCGGCATTTCACAGCAGGTAAAAGTGACAACCAGATCTCCGAGAACGATGTTTTTTGTATAGAAGAATCACCTGACGGCCACATGTGGATAGGCACAAACGGCGGTGGTATTGATATTTATGACCCGAAATCCGGCAAATTTGCCCGGTACGACCAGGTATTTGACCTCGATAAGGTTGAAAGCAAAGTATATCTCAATAAATACTTACGCGCAATAACCATAGGCAAAAACGGCGATATGTGGGCGGCAACTTATGGCGGCGGCATTTATGTGTTTAACTTCAATACTAAAGCTGCAAAAGTCTACAATAAGGCAAACAGCGCTTTGCCAACCGACGCGATCCTTTCTTTGCTTTACGATAAGAAAACCGATATGGTTTGGGCGGGAACTAACGGAGGCGGCCTATGCCGGTTAGATCCGGCTACCCGGAAGATCGTCGCTTATTCTGAGAAGGAAGGGATCTCCAATGATATCGTATGCGAAATTCTTAAAGACAATAAAGGGCTGCTTTGGTTAAGTACCAATAAAGGCATCAACAGTTTCGATCCAGCCACCAGGCGGTTTAACGTTTATACGCATCAGAATGGCGTTCAGGATGTGCCTTTTATCTCTGGTTCGGGGCTTAAAATGGCCGATGGAACCTTATTCTTTGGCTGCCAGGATGGTTTCAATTACTTCAATCCCCCGAATTTTGCCGGTACGCGCTCGCCTTCGCCGGTCATGTTTACCGACCTTAAGGTATCGAACAACAGCGTAAATCCCGGCAAACAATCGCCGATAAGTGAACAAATAGCCGTTGCAAAAGAGATCAGGCTTAAGTTTGGTCAGAATTTTTCTATCAGTTATATCACTGTAAATTATACCGATGCCCACCAGGACAAGTACTCTTATATCCTGAAAGGATTTGATAAGGAATGGAACTATGTCGGCAAGGCGACAACGGCCTATTATACCAACATCGACCCCGGAACCTACGAATTCCTGGTGCGGGCAAGTGATGGACGTGGCCATTGGAGCGAAAAGCCAACCTCAATAAAAGTTACCATATTGCCGCCTTGGTGGCGCAATATTTATGCTTACATCATTTATTTCTGCATTGCTGTCGGCATGCTTTTTTATATCCGCCACCGGGGCATACTTAAACTGAAGCGGGAGATGAAGATAGAGGAGGATAAGCGGGCCATAGAACGCGTGCATGAGCTGGACAGGCTGAAGATCAAGTTCCTTACTAACCTAAGCCATGAGTTCCGTACTCCGATATCGCTTATTATGGCGCCGGTGGATAAGCTGATGTCGATAAATACAGGTAATGACATTTCAAAGGAAATAAACCTCATCGGGCGAAATGCGCGCCGTTTGCTCAACCTGGTAAATCAGCTGCTTGATTTTAAAAAGATGGAGGAAAAGGAGCTGCGGCTAAACTTAAGCACCGGCGACCTGATCGGGTTTATCCGGGAAACGGTTTATTCTTTCCAGGATATATCGGAGCATAAACATATCCATCTTGATTTTATCTGCGAACAGGATTCATTGCCTGCATACTTCGACCCGGATAAGATAGAGCGTATTTTATTCAATCTCCTGTCGAATGCCTTCAAGTTTACCGGGCAGGGCGGCGAAATTGTGGTAAAGCTTTGCACTGCTGACAATGAAGACAAAACAGGGAAAGTACTAAAATTGAAGATATCTGATACGGGAGTGGGTATACCTGAAAGCGAGAGGGAAAAGATCTTCCAGCGGTTTTACCAGGTTGATACATCGAGGACCTCACTCAACCAGGGGAGCGGTATCGGTTTATCTATCGCAAGGGAGTTTGTACAACTACATGGAGGTACGATAGACCTTGCCGGCAAAGAACCACATGGAAGCGTATTTACGGTAATGCTACCCATACTGCCTGCAGAAATTAACGACACTGTACTAAGCGAATCGGCCGAGCTGCAATATATAGCTGAGGAAAGTTTGCCTTTGTTGAGCGCCGGCAATGCCGGCGAAGGCCCGGTTACCGAAAAAACGACGATACTGATAGTGGAGGATAACGAAGAGTTGCGCGATTACCTGAAATATAATCTGAGCGATGCCTATAAGATATTTGAAGCCACTAACGGCAAGGATGGCTGGCAAAAAGTGCTGTCGTGCCACCCCGACCTGATCCTGACCGATGTAAGCATGCCTTACATGGACGGTATAGAATTATGCAACAAGATAAAAAATGATAAACGCACCAGCTTTTTGCCGGTTATCCTGCTTACGGCGCACACTACAGAAGAGGATCAGCTGAAAGGATTGGAAACCGGGGCAAATGATTACCTCACCAAACCATTCAGCCTGGAAGTGCTAAACGCAAAGATCCGTAACCTTATCCAGCTCAATCAGAAGTTAAAAACAACTTACTCGAAGCAAATACATGTTATCGCACCTGAAATATATATCGAATCGGCCGATGAAAAGCTGCTTAATAAAGTTGCGCTGTTTGTTGAAGAGAAACTGAACGACCCGGATTTCTCGATAGAGGAACTCAGCAGGTATTTGGGCATGAGCCGGAGCTCATTATACAATAAGCTATTCGAGCTGACCGGCGTAGCCCCGGTTGAATATGTGCGCGCCATAAAGCTGCAAAAGGCAGCTGTGTTGCTGGATAAGAGCCAGTACACTATCCGCGAGATCGCTTTTATGACAGGGTTTGGCACGCCTGGTTATTTCTCAAAGCTCTTTAAAGAGAAATATGACCTTTCGCCTTCCGAGTTTAAAGACGCTAAAAGAAAAGCGGCAGAAGTGAAAGTTGATACTGCGAATGTTTAAAAAGGAAATAAAAACACTATTTAACTGCTATTTGGACATTTCTTTACAACATTTACCAAAACGTGAGATTGAATCATTCATCGGTTACAGAAATTGCGCTGGTCAATTGATTAAACCCGCACAAGACTGTACGAATGAAAAAACAAGGTGACAACTACTCCATATTTGTTCTGTATTTAAAAAACATACGATCAAGATCGCGTAGCATATTGGCGCCCGTGCTGGCATTGATCTTAATAAATTTCTTTACTGTAGCTGATCTCTCCGCCCAGATCCGGCTGCCACAGCTTATATCCAACGGTATGGTGCTGCAGCGTGATGCACAATTGAAAATATGGGGATGGGCATCTCCAAATGAAAAGATCAGCATAAAATTTCATGGGAAAAGCTACCGGGCTAAAGCAGGGATAGATGGCAAATGGATGGTGATGATGCAGCCGATAAAATCAGGCGGCCCTTATACCATGCAGCTATCGGGCAGCAATACGTTAACTATTAATGATATCCTGGTAGGTGATGTTTGGTTTTGCTCGGGGCAGTCGAACATGGTGCTGCCGGTGGAACGGGTTAAAGAAAAGTACCCTGACGAGATCAGCAACGCTGATTACCCGATGATCCGTAATTTCTTTGTTCCTACGCTGTCAGATGTAAGGAGCGTGCACGCCGATCTGCCACCGGGTAAATGGGTGGCAGCCTCGCCAACCGGTGTGCTCGAGTTTGGCGCTGCTACATATTTTATGGCGAAGGACCTATTCCTCAAATATCATGTACCTATCGGCATTATTAATTCGAGCGTGGGCGGTACACCGATAGAGGCGTGGATAAGTGAGGATGGTTTTAAAACATTACCATCTTATCAAACCCGGATAGCGCAATTTAAGGACAGCGCCTATATGGCTAAAGTACTTGCGCCAAGCCGCCCGCCAGCGGAGCATCACATAATTAAACCGGATGCCGGCCTGGATGGTACTGTTAAATGGTATGATCCTTCATATGTGCCGGAGGGCTGGCATAATTTCTGGCTGCCGGGCTATTGGGCAGACCAGGGAGTAAAAAATCTGAATGGCGTGGTATGGTTTCGTAAAGAAATAGATGTGCCCGCTTCCATGGCCGGGAAACCTGCTAAGTTGTTCGTAGGCCGTATTGTTGATGCAGACGAAGCCTATGTTAATGGTGTTTTGGTGGGCAATACCACCTACCAATATCCGCCCCGGCGGTATGATGTGCCCGCCGGGTTACTGAAAGCAGGGAAGAACCTCATCGTGATACGGATAACCAATACGGCAGGTAAAGGCGGCTTTGTGCCGGAGAAGCGATATGAATTGACGGATGGTACAACCCATATTGATATTCGCGGCGACTGGCGATATAAGGTTGGCCAGGTGTTCGCGCCGGGGCAGCGGGCTAACAATTTTACACCGCAATTTTCTGCACAAAACGAACCGACAGGGCTTTACAATACCATGGTTTACCCAGCTATAAACTACGCCATAAAAGGTTTTGTATGGTACCAGGGCGAGGCGAATACCTCAAGTGCTAAAGCATATAACCAACTGCTGCCGGCATTAATAGCCGACTGGCGCAACAAATGGGGTAATAATGATCTGCCGTTCCTGTACGTACAGCTACCCGGTTTTATGGAAGTACAATATTCGCCGTCAGAGAGCCAATGGGCCGAGCTGCGTGATGCACAGCTGCATGCGCTTGCTGTGCCAAACACGGGTATGGTTGTAGCGATTGATGCCGGTGAATGGAACGACATACATCCGGTGGATAAAAAAGACGTAGGCGACCGTTTAGCGCTTTGTGCCGAGCAGGTAGCATATAAGGATAACGTGGTGGGATCGGGGCCGATATTTCAATCGGCTGAGGTTAAAGACGATAAAGTCATTATCAGTTTCAACAGCATTGGCAGTGGGCTATTTGTTAAAGGCAGTGGCGAGCTAAGTCAATTTGCTATAGCCGGTACGGATAAAAGATTTGTTTGGGCGACCGCAAAAATCGAAGGTGATAAAGTAGTGGTATCTAACCCCGATATACCGCACCCGATGTATGTTAGATATGCCTGGGCCGATAATCCTGAAGGCGCGAACCTGTATAATAAAGAGGGGTTGCCTGCATCGCCTTTCCGCACAGATAAATAATTACTGTTTGAACATTAATGTTACTTATTTAACAAAATTTATCACATCTAAATAACTAAACTATTGAAATTGCCTGCAATAAAGATGCATAACAAATTGGTTAGATATATTGAAAAAAGGAATGCGCGGCTTTGTTCAGGCAATCGATTGTATAAGCTTATGTTGAATGGTAGCTTGCTGTTAATGCTTTTTTTTGGGAGCATAACAGGCAAGGCGCAAAACAAAATTGATCCCCAAAAAGGCCTGAAGGATTACTATAAGAATTATTTCCCGGTAGGTGTTGCCGTTTCTACAAGAGATTTGAATGACCCGGCGGAAGTGGCCCTGATCACCAGGCAATTTAACAGCCTGACGCCTGAAAATGCCATGAAAATGGCGCCCATACATCCCGAAGAATTTCGCTATAACTGGGGGCCTGCTGACTCAATAGTAGCTTTTGCACAGGCTCATCATATGCGGGTAAGGGGGCATAATCTCTGCTGGCATTCGCAGGCGCCGCATTGGATGTTTTATGATAAGCAGGGCAAACTGGTAAGCAAGGAAGTATTGCTGCAGCGCCTTAAAGAGCATATTTACACTGTAGTCGGCCGCTATAAAGGTAGAATATATGCGTGGGATGTGGTAAACGAAGCTATTGCCGACGATACTGCCAAGTTCCTGCGCAACTCGTTATGGTACCAGATCTGTGGTGAGGACTTCATCTTTAAAGCCTTCCAGTATGCGCATGAAGCCGACCCTAAGGCCGTCCTCTTCTACAATGACTATAATGCCGAACGCCCCGAAAAGCGCGCACGAATATATCGTTTGCTAAAGGAAATGGTTGATGCAAAAATTCCAATCAATGGAATAGGGCTGCAGGCACATTGGTCGCTAAACGAGCCTTCGGCAAATGAACTGGTGAAAACCATTAGGCTGTTTTCCTCGCTCGGTATCAAGGTACAGATCACTGAGCTGGACATCTCGGTTTACCCCTGGGAAAAAAATATGCGCAGATTACGCCCTAACGAGGATACCACCTACACCCCGGATCGCGAAAAACGGCAGACAGCGCAATATGCCATGGCTTTTAAAATTTTCAGAGAAAATAAACAGAACATTACCGGCGTAACGTTCTGGAATGTATCCGATCGTCATAGCTGGCTGAACCTTTACCCGGTGATCGGCAGAAGAAACTATCCGCTGCTGTTCGATCAGTATTTGCAGCCAAAAAAAGCTTACTGGGATGTGGTCAATTTTTAATAAGCTATCATGAAAAATATATTCCGCTGCGTCATCCAAAGTTTAGTGCCGGTACTGTTGGTACAGATGGTTTCTGCACAGGAACCGGGGCATATCAGCTACATCAGTGAAACGCCCGGAAAAGGATATTTCCCATTGTTCGCAAATGGAAAAGCGCCTGTTTTACTGGTAAGTAATGATGACTGGCAGGGTGTGCATTTGGCGGTTAACAGTTTTTCGGATGACGTACATAAAGTTACCGGTACAACGCCTGAAATAGCTGATAGCTATAAAAGCAAATCATCGCTGGTAATCATCGGTACATTAGGGAAAAGCGAATGGATAGACCGCCTTGTAAAACAGGGAAAACTTAATGTTTCCGGAATTGCAGGCAAGTGGGAAACGTTTTTAATTCAACCTGTAAAAGATCCTTTTCCGGGTGTTAAGCAAGCGCTGGTCATTGCGGGAAGCGATAAACGGGGAACTATTTACGGGGTTTATGATCTGTCGGCGCAAATCGGGGTATCGCCCTGGTATTGGTGGGCCGATGTTCCTGTGAAAACGAAAAAGGCCATCTACATAAAACCCGGAAGGCATACAGATGGGTCGCCTGCAGTGAAATATCGTGGCATTTTTATCAATGACGAGGCCCCGGCATTTTCCAGTTGGACAAAAGAAAAGTTTGGCGGTTTTAATCACCAGATGTATACCAAAATGTTCGAGCTGTTGCTTCGCCTGAAGGCAAATTACCTGTGGCCCGCCATGTGGGGAAGTGCTTTTAACGATGATGATAAACAAAACCCTGTACTGGCCGACGAATATGGCATTGTGATGGGCACCTCGCACCACGAGCCGATGGACCGCGCACAACAGGAGTGGAAACGTTATGGTCAAGGCGATTGGAATTATGAAACCAACAAGCAGGTATTGCAGGATTTCTGGCGGAAAGGTATTCAAAACATGGGATCGAAGGAAACCATGGTTACCATAGGCATGCGTGGCGATGGCGATAAACCGATGACAGAGGGCAGCAACATCCAACTGCTGGAAAATATTGTAAAAGATCAACGGCAGATCATCGGCGATGTGCTGAAAAAAGATCCATCACAAGTGCCACAGATGTGGGCTTTATATAAAGAAGTACAGGATTACTACGACAAGGGCATGCGTGTGCCTGATGATGTAACATTATTGCTTTGCGACGATAACTGGGGTAATATCCGCAAGCTGCCTGGCCTTACTAAAAAGCCACGTAAGGGTGGCTATGGCATCTATTATCATTTTGATTATGTGGGCGGTCCGCGAAATTATAAATGGCTGAATACAAATACTATATCCAAAACATGGGAGCAGATGCACCTTGCTTATGACTATAACGTGAGGCAGGTATGGATAGTGAATGTAGGCGACCTGAAACCTATGGAATACCCCATCAGCTTTTTTCTCGATTATGCCTGGAACCCCGATCGCTGGCCTGCCGCCAAACTGCACCAATATGGCGTTGAATGGGCCGCGCAGCAATTCGGCGCTGAACATGCTGCGGAGATTGCCGAGATCCTTACCCAATACACCCGGTTCAATGCACGCCGTAAGCCGGAAGTGCTGGATCAGAATACTTATAGTCTTACTAATTACAATGAGTTTGGCCGCGTGGTGGAAGAATATAAACAGCTTGAGCATAAGGCCGAAGCGCTCTATCAGCTGATGCCAGCTGAATATAAGGCCGCTTTTTTTGAATTGGTATTGCATCCCGTCCAGGCATGCGCTAACCTGAATGAGCTCTATTTTGAGGTGGCTAAAAATCAGTATTATGCAAAGCACTTGAATGGTGCAGCGGCGGATTCGGCAGCTACGAAAGTGAAGGTGCTATTTGATAAAGACCAGCAGATATCCGATTATTACAATAAGAAGCTCGCCGGTGGTAAATGGGATCATATGATGGATCAGACCCATATCGGTTATGTTTCGTGGAGCGACCCGCGCGTTAACAAAATGCCGGTACTTACTGAATTGAACCCTGACAGTGCAGCAAACCACGACTTGTTACCGATGTCCGGCAATGGCCATACCCCAAAGCTGGATGGCATGTTTTCAGATAAGAACGGTTACATCGCGATTGAGGCGGAACATTTTAGCAGGCAGGTTGGAAGGGCTAAGATAAGCTGGACAGTCATCCCGGATTATGGCAATACGCTTTCAGGCGTCGAGCCATCACCGGTAACGGTAGCCCGTATTCAGCCTGGACAAAATACGCCGCATTTGGAGTATGATATTAACCTGAAAGACACCGGTAGTATTGCCATCACTACTTGCGTATCGCCAACGCTCGATTTCCGGAACAAGGATGGATTGTTTTATGCAATTTCTATTGACTATGAGAAGCCGCAACTGGTTAATATCGCCACAAAAGTAGACGGCCGGGACTGGGGAATGGCCGTAACCGATAACTTAAGGAAGCTTGTCACACATCATAAAATAACAAAACCGGGCAGGCATGTGCTCAAATACTGGATGGTTGACCCGGCAGTAGTGGTGCAAAAATTTACGATCGATTCGGGTGGGTTAAAGCCGAGTTACCTTGGGCCTGAAGAATGATTATGATAATTAAGGGATAAAGATAAATCCAACACAATTGTGACTCATTCAGGCCCGGCAAATTCCATAAATTAGTGGAAATTTACCCGGGCCTTTCACTTACTATGTAACCCGGTCATTTATCTGAATTTAAACCTATGAAACTGCGATCAATTATTTTACTGCTGATCTTTATTTGTTGTGATACGCACATCCTGCTCGCACAAAGCGATGCAGTGCCTGTTACCATCAATGTCGATATGCAGGCAAGATCCGATACGCCACTAACGCCTATATGGCGCTTTTTTGGATACGACGAGGCCAATTATACTTATATGAAGGACGGGCAGAAGCTGCTTTCGGAACTGGCATCGCTTAGTCGTGTACCTGTTTTTGTCCGTACGCATAACCTGCTCACATCCGGCGATGCAAAACCTGATCTGAAATGGAGCTCGACCAATGCTTATACGGAAGACGCTAACGGCAATGCTGTTTATAACTGGAAAATTGTAGATAGCATATTTGACACTTACCTCCGGAAGGGGATGAAGCCGCTGGCCGAAGTGGGTTTCATGCCCGAGGCATTATCTGCTGTGCCCGAAGCAGATGGTTATCAAACCACTACCGATGGTCGGAAAATATACCATTACACCGGGTGGAATTCTCCCCCGAAAGACTATGCAAAATTTGCCGAACTGGTATACGCATGGGTTATACACTGCGTTGCCCGCTATGGCGCTAAGGAGGTGGAAAGCTGGTATTGGGAGATATGGAACGAACCGGATATATCCTATTGGCGAGGCACGACAACGGAATACCTGAAATTGTACGATTACTCGGCCGATGCGATAAAACGGGCATTGCCATCGGCCAAAGTCGGTGGGCCGGAAACTACTAACCCCGGTAGCCCGAAAGCTGCATTGTTTCTGCGGACTTTTCTCGATCATATTTCCACGGGCAAAAGCTTTGCCACCGGAAAAGCGGGCATTCCGCTTGATTTTATTACATTCCATGCAAAAGGCAACCCGACATTGATCGATCAAACGGTTTGGATGGATATGGGTGCGCAATTGCGGAACATCAGCAAAGGGTTTGAAATTATTGCTTCCTATCCTTCGTTAAAGCACTTGCCGGTCATTATCGGCGAATCTGATCCGGAAGGATGTGCAGCATGTTCGGAAGATAATTTCCCGCAAAATGCCTATAGGAACGGTACCATGTATGCGGCCTACACGGCGGCATCGTTTGCACGGGTTTATGACCTGGCTAATCATTTTCACACTAACTTGCTTGGCGCGGTTACCTGGGGCTTTGAATTTGAGGACCAGCCCTGGTTCAGAGGCTTTAGGGACCTGGCGACAAACGGCATTGATAAACCGGTGCTCAATGTGTTCCGGATGTTTGGAATGATGCAGGGAGATAGGGTAGCCGTAACATCAAACGCACCCTATAACTATCAAACCATCCGGGATTCAAGCGTGAGAGGACATTATCCCGATGTTAGTGCATTGGCAACAGCTGATAGGCACTCGGTTTACATTTTAGTGTGGAACTATCATGATAAGAACGATACAAATGTTAATGCCACGCCTGTTAAATTGACTATCACGAACATAAAAGGTTCGTCGACTACAATGGCGCATTACCGGATCGACCAGCATCATAGCAATTCGTACACGGTATGGAAACAGATGGGTTCGCCGCAGCATCCTGATGCCGTACAATATCGGTTACTGGAACAGGCAGGCGCTTTGCAAAAATTGCAGCCGGATCAAACTTTGCAGATAAAAAATGATCAAGCTGCAATTTCTTTTGCCTTACCAAGGCAGGGGATATCGTTGATAAAATTGACTGTCAGATAATTACCTTTTTACGGTAAGCTATCTATTAGTTGTTTTTAACGGTAAAGGTGTTGATCATCTCAATTGTTCCATCCGGGCGGTGATGCAGCTCGGTAACCTTCACATTCCGCAGGCTTGTTCTGCCTGAAAGTTCGGTATCGTGGTAAAAAATATACCATTTGCCTTTAAATTTAACAATTGAATGGTGGGTGGTCCAACCTTGTACAGGCAGCATAAAATGCCCGGCGTAAGTGAACGGCCCCATCGGGTTATTGCCGATAGCATAGGCGAGAAAGTGCGAATCGCCTGTTGAATAGGTGAGGTAATATTTACCGTGAAACTTATGCATCCACGATCCTTCGAAAAATCGGCGGTCGTGATCGCCGCCAAGAAGCTGATGGCCTGCGCTGTCTACAATAAGTGCGTCATGTACCGGCCCTGCAAATTCGGTCATGTTGCTTTTCAGCTTAACCACCTGGCAGCTCAGCGCAGGTGCATTGTCCTGGTGTAGGTCTGTTTTTGAGCCGTTGGCATAGTACTTGCCGTTCTGCCAGCGCTGAAGCTGACCACCCCAGATACCGCCGAAATACATGTATGCAGTTCCGTCGTTATCTATAAATATCGCGGGGTCGATACTGTAACTTCCTGCAATAGGCGACGGTTTTGTTTTAAACGGCCCTGCCGGATTTTTAGAAGTAGCCACACCGATCTGGAAAACGTCGTTCTTATTCTTTAAAGGGAAATAAAGGAAATAGGTGCCGTTTTTATAGGCAGCATCAGGCGCCCAAAGCTGGCGGCCTCCCCACGGGATATCTTTAATATCGATAGCCACGCCATGGTCGGTTACCGGGCCGCCGATACGATCTAAAGAAAAAATATGGTAATCGCGCATGGCAAAATGATCGCCGTTGTCGTTTTCGGGAATGCCCGCATCGATATCATGAGAGGGGTAGATGTATATCTTGCCATTGAACACATGGGCGGATGGATCGGCCGTGTAAATGTTTGTGATCAGCGGCTTGTTCAGGTACACAATTTTTTGCTTCTTCTGTGCAAACAGCGTGGTTGGCAGCAGGCATACCGCCCCCAGGGCAAGCAGCTTTGATAAAGTCGTTTTTTTATTCATCATTCTCAAAATATTTAGGATTGTTCGTTTAAGATCGATCTTTTGATGCCCATTTCCAGTCCGCGCAGCTCCGCAAGCCCTTTAAGCCTGCCGATGGCCGAATAGCCGGGGTAAGTATTATACCTGAAATCATCAAGCAGCATATGGCCGTGGTCGGGTCGCATAGGTATGGCTATATCTTCGCGGCTTACGTGGGCGCGCATTAATTGCTCGTTAATAATGTTGCGCATAATGGCATACATATCGTTGCTCCCTGCAAGATGTTCCGCCTCATAAAAGCTGCCGTTGGGCTCCCGCTGCACATTGCGCAGGTGAAGGAAGTGAATGTGCTTGCCGAGCGTTTCTACCATCTTCGGCAGGTCATTCTTCGGATTCGCGCCCAGCGAGCCGGTACAAAATGTAATGCCATTATAAGGCGATGGGCAGGCATCCACCACAAATTTCAGGTCGTTTTCCGTACAGACTATCCTCGGCAAACCCAATATCGGGAATGGCGGGTCGTCCGGGTGAATACACATGCGAATACCTGCTTCCTGTGCGTATGGGATGATGCTTTGCAGAAAATAGGCAAGGTTGTTTTTTAATTTTCCGGCATCCGTATCGCTGTATTTTTTAAGATGTTCCCTGAATTGGATTATGGTAAAAACCTCGTCGGTACCAGGCAATCCGGCCAGGATAGTGTCGGTTAGGTTTTTCTTTTGATCGCTGTTAAGATCATTAATATAAGTTTTAGCAGCTTTTTGAACTGTTTCCGAATAATCAGCGGCAGCATTTTCACGTTCGAGCAGGTAGATATCAAAAGCGGCAAGGGCGGTCAGATCAAAACGGAGCGCCGTTGCACCGTTTGGCAGTGAATAGTGCAGGTCTGTCCTTGTCCAGTCGAGCACGGGCATAAAATTGTAGCATACCGTTTTTATACCTGCATTGCCTAAGTTTTTAAGGGTGGCGATGTAGTTTTCGATATACTTATCGCGGTTCGGGCCACCGGTTTTAATCTCCTCGTGGATGTTTACGCTTTCAACAACCGACCATCGCAGCCCGGCTTCTTCTACTGTGCTGAGCCTATTTTTTATTTCTTCATTGCTCCACACTTCGCCACATGGAATATGATGCAGGGCGGTTACGATGCCTTTGGCTCCGGTTTGCGTAATGGCGCGTAAGGTTACAGGGTCTGACGGGCCAAACCATCTGAAAGTTTGTTCCAGGTTAGGGATCATGCGTTTTGATTATGATTTATATGTGTTGGTGTTTTTATAATAATTGTGCTAAAAACTATTTATTTTGATTTTGCAAAAAGCTTAACAATGTGTTAGTTAATTATAGCCCAATATTCTTTAAACTTGCTTAGTTAATATAAGGCCGGCTTCATTCTGCAAAACACTGTAGTGTTTGATAGCCGCCACACTTATCATTTAATATACTTTATCCAATGAAACAAGGCCTGCTTATCGATATGGACGGCGTGATCTACAGTGGTGAACAACTGATCAACGGCGCCGATAATTTTATAAACGCACTGGTAAAGAACAATGTGCCGTTTGCTTTCATGACCAACAACAGTCAGCGTACATCGCTGGAAGTGGTAAGAAAGCTGAAGCGCCTCGGCATAACTGTCGAGACGAAACACGTTTACACCAGCGCTATGGCAACCGGACAATTTTTGGCCAGCCAAAATCCCAATGGCACAGCATATGTGCTTGGCGAGGGCGGTTTGCTCACCAGCCTGCACGAAAACGGCATAACGCTGGTAGACTCGGACCCCGAGTTTGTTGTGCTGGGCGAAGGCCGCAACTTTACGCTCGAAATGGTGCAGCGTGCTGTTGATATGATACTGGCAGGCTCCAAATTTATCGCCACCAACCGCGACCCATCTCCCCGAAAGCCGGGCTGGAACAATCTTGGCATTGCCGCCACAGCCGCCATGATAGAGGAAGCTACGGGTCGCAAGGCATTTGTTACCGGCAAGCCAAGCCCTGTGATGATGCGCTCGGCCCGCAAATTTTTAGGCCTGGAGACTGCCGAAACAACCGTTATAGGCGATACCATGGAGACAGATATACAAGGCGGCACGCAAATGGGATATAAAACCATATTGGTGTTATCAGGTATTGCCACCAAAGACTCACTTTCGCAGTATGCTTTTAAGCCGGATATGGTTGTAAGTGCTATTGACCAGGTTGAACTTCCGTTAAAATGGTGGTCGAAATAACTGCCCCAATAATTTATTGCCATCTATTATATGCTAACCGGTTGGTGACAGCAATAATATTTACAATACCGCTAAACGGGTTAAATGAATGTTGAAATTGATACAACAAATGTTTTATCTGCGAAATACAGGCAGATAATTGCTGTTTTTATTATTTCTGTGTTCTATATTTCCCCGGTTAAGTATTATGTATAAAAATGGATCAATCAAAAAAACTGGCTATTGTTACCGGCGGAGGGTCGGGCATTGGCCTTGCTACCACCGAAGCTTTTGTAAAAAATGGCATCCAAACCATCATCATCGGCCGGGATGAAAATAAACTGAAAGAAGCCAGCTCGAATTTGGGCGAATTGTGCGCCTACCGGGTATATGATCTTTCCGAAACCAGCGGAATGCCGGCCCTGATCAGTGAGATCGTCGCATCATTTGGTGCGCCCGATATTTTGGTGAACAACGCAGGCATCAACATGAAAAAGCCTTTCACAGAGGTAACAGATGATGATTTTAAATTGATCATCCAAACCAACCTCAATGCCGTGTTCTCACTAACCCGCGAAGTGGTAAAAGTGATGCTGCCAAAGGGAAGCGGAAGCATTATCAACATCAGCTCCATGAGCTCGCAATATGGTATACCGTATGTTATCGCCTATACGGCCACTAAATCGGCTATTGAAGGGATGACGCGCGCTATGGCTACCGAACTGTCTCCAATGGGGATCAGGGTTAATTGCGTGGCGCCGGGTTTTATTGCTACGGCCATGTCGACAAAGGCTTTGAGTAATGATCCGCAGCGGATGAACAAAGTGATGTCGCGCACGCCGATGGGAAAGTTAGGCGAACCGGCTGATGTTGCGCAATCGATATTATACCTGGCATCGGATGCGGCTAAGTACGTTACCGGGGTAGTGTTGCCGGTTGACGGCGGAAATTCTATCGGTTTCTGATTTCCGTTTTAGCATATTAATTTGGTATATTAAAACCTGAATTACAACATAATGCTTTTGGGAATTTATTCCCTAATTTCGCCTACTTCTTACAATTGACATGAATCCGAAAAAAAGGACCACTATCTATGATATCGCAAAAAAGCTTGGCATAACCCCTTCATCTGTTTCGCGCGCGCTGAACGACAAGGCGGTGAACGAAAAGACCAAGAAACGGATACTGCAAGCGGCTAAGGAGTTAAATTACAAGAAGAATTCGCTGGCATCAAACCTGCGGAAGGGCGAAAGTACCACCATCGGCGTAGTGGTGCCGCGTATCAACCAGAACTTTTTTTCGAACGTGATCTCGGGTATCGAGAATGTAAGCTATAAGAAGGGCCACAACCTTATTATTTGTCAATCGGATGAATCATACGAGAAGGAGAAGAAGTGCATTAATATGCTCATAAACCAGCATGTTAACTGTATCATCATGTCTCTTTCTGTAGATACGACAGATTATAAGCACCTGCAATCCATTATGGATCAAAATATTACACTGATACAGTTTGACCGTGTTGCCGAAGAGGTGGAAAGCCTTAAGGTGATCAACGATAATGAACAGGCTTCGTTCGAAGCGGTGAGCCACATGATAAAACAGGGCTATAAAAGGATCGCATTGCTGGAAGGGCCGCAAACGCTCGAAATATTCAGGCAGCGTAAAGCGGGCTACCTGCGCGCGCTGGAAAAACACGACATCGCTGTTATTGATGAGTTGATAAGGCCTAACGCATGGACGAAAGAACTGGGCGCTACAGCCACCCGGGAGCTATTAAGCATGCCATCGCCACCGGATGCCATTTTCGCATCCACATCCGACTTTTCGGCGCTGGGTGTGCATGAAGTGGCTATGGAGATGGGTTTTAAAGTGCCTTCTCAGTTGGGCATCTGCGGCTATTCGAACGAGCCGTTCACCGAAATTACCAGTCCTTCTATTACAACTATCGATCAGTTCAGCTTCCAGATGGGCACAACCATTGCCGAGCTGTATTTCCAGGAGATCAACAAATCAGACACGGCTAAAATATCTAAGGTCATCAGTATAAAACCTAAACTGATAGTTAGGGCGTCTACTTTGAAAGAGTAAGGGCATACCTATTATCTGTTGCAACATACCTTTACATATAAATATTGCCTGTTATTAAACTGCAATCGATTGTTTTTTATTGCTCAGATGAGGTTCGTCTGTAAATCATCCATGGGGTTTAGTAACTATTTTCTCTTTTTCTAATGCAGGTTCTGCAATTTTTCATCAGCATTGCTATAGCGGTTTATGATCAAACTCCCTGATTATCTCCGGTCAAACATGAAAGCTATACTTTTATCAAACATTTATATCCTAATGATACCCACAAGGCTTATTTTCTATCACATCCCCGCTATAAATACCCGTAAAACCAGTCAATTAACAGCCAAAGCACCATCAGGGGCATTTTAAACATTTGACGTATACTTTTACCAATATTTGCCATACTATTCCTCCCGAACTCTTGAAATTGGTCTTCGTAAAATCATCACTTTCCTGTTACAAAGAATGATTTTTTATAAACCAGCATTTTTCCTGTTTTTAGATACCTGGCTGAAAATTTCTAGCACTATGAGTGAAATCGATTGCAAACAATCATCATCACAATGCAGCAAAGTACTAATTGCAGGTTAAGGCTGAACAAGCCCGGCATAACTAACCAATAACCGCTATAAAAAATGAGAAGGCAACCTACTTAAATCACAAGGATCAAGCTTCCCGGTCGAGGACACGCGGGGGTGACATTTAAAGAACCAAACGCTAACTATAAAACCTAATGTATGAAAAGACTTCAACTTTTAAATTCGGGATGGCGGAAATTATTATTGCTCATAGCAATTTTTAATCTTTCGGTCATCACAGCATTCGCGCAATCCCGCAGTATTACCGGCAGGATCGTGGATGAAAAATCTGAACCCCTTGTAGGGGCAACCGTCCGCGTTACAGGAACTACCGTTGCTACATCAGCCAACATAAATGGCGATTTCAGCCTTACGGTTCCTGCAAATGCGCAAAGCATAACCATATCCTTTTTAGGTTATGTAGATCTTGTTAAAAACATAACACCCGAAACCAAGAACATCGGTAACATACCAATGGCCAAAAACAGCAAGGACCTTAACGAGGTGGTTGTTGTGGGTTATGGTACACTGAAAAAGCAGGATGTGACAGGAACGGTTGTAAGCGTTGATGCAAAAACGCTGCAGGAAATCCCGGCATCGAACGTATTTAACCAGCTGCAAGGCAGGGTTGCCGGTTTGGATGTGGTTAACAGCGGCAACGGGCCTATCATCAATATCAGGGGTAACCGTACCATAGGCGCTGTGCCGGGGACTGACGGCCCGCTGATCGTATTGGATGGCCAGCCTTATTACAACTCTATCGAAAACATCGACCCTAATGATATCAAAAGCGTTGAAGTGCTTAAAGGCGCTTCTGCAACAGCGATATATGGTTCACGCGCATCAGGCGGTGTATTGTTAATTACTACCAATCGCGGCAGGGTTGGTCAAACTGTTACTTCTTACGACTCCTATGTTGGCCAAAGCAGGCCTGACGGTGGAATTAAGTTGCTGAATGGACAGCAGTTTGCCCAATTGCAGGCCGACGCCCTCCAGGGTGCTGTATTACAAGGCAGCGGCACAACTAACCCTTATGCATTGTCAGCCACTGAACAGAAAGCGTTGGCGGCCGGGGTAAGCACCAACTGGCCCGACCTGCTGCAGCAAAATGCGATCATCTGGGATCAAAGCCTCCGGGTTTCAGGCGGTACAGACAAAACGCAGTTCACTGTAGGTATCGGCTCCCGGTATACTACCGCGCTTCAGCCTGACAATTCTACAACCCGTTATTCGCTTAACGCAACACTCGACCATAAGATCAATAAGTACATCAAGTTCGGCTTCAGCACACTTACTACCCTGCGCGACATCAATGCAGGAGGTGGCGACCAATTGCAGAATGCCCGGTACATGAGTCCGTTAACTTATCCCTACAATCCGGACGGCTCGCTAAACGTCCTGCCGGAGTCGGATGAGATGGACGCAACTACGCTTAATCCATTGGTTCCAAGCCATGACCCAAATCAGTTTTACAACTATACCCGCGGTTTTGTAAACAACGATATTATTTATGCTGAGATTTCTCCCATAAATCACCTGACCTATCGTTATACCGCGAATTATAATTATTCGCAATCATTGCAGGGCATATATAACGGTATCAATGGCGGCAGTATCCTCACCATTGCGCAAACCAATGCAACTACAACCAATAACTACCAATACAGGTTGGCCCAGGAACATTTACTGACTTACGATAACACCTTTTTCGGCGAACACCATATTAATTTTGTTGCCGTATTCAGGACGGAAAAACAGCATACCGAAAATTCAAGCATCGGCGCCACCGGTATCCCGTCTGACGAGGTTCGGAACGAAAACCTTGGCCTCGCCAGCACCATCAGTTCGGTGAGCGGTAGTTATGCAGAGCAGGGTTTGATCAGCTATATCGGCCGTTTAAACTATGCTTTCAATAATAAATATGACTTAACGGCTTCAATAACTACTGATGGTAACTCGGCACTGGCATCAGGGCATAAATATACTACCTATCCGTCCATCGGCTTGGGCTGGGTGATCAGCAACGAAAACTTCATGAAGCAGTTTACGTTTATCGATAACCTGAAACTGCGCGGTGGCTACGGCGTAACCTCTACAACCAGCACCATTACACCTTACTCAACACTCGGGCAATTAAGCTCGTCAAAATACCAATACGGTGGCTCGTCTGCCGGCGATGCACAGGGCGTAAGGGTAACAACACTCGTAAATACCAACTTAACCTGGCAGCGCACAAGCGAATACAATATCGCGTTAGATTTTGCATTGCTTAAAAACCGACTTAACGGCTCCATCGAGGTCTATCAGCAAAAAACTACGGGTATCATTCTGCCGAACCAGTTGCCGGTAACCAATGGTGCAAGCTCGCAGGTGTCCAACCTGGGTACATCGGCGGATAAGGGCCTTGAAATTACGTTGAGCAGTATCAACCTGCAAAATGTAGGCGGTTTCACCTGGACAACCGACTACAATATGGCTTTTAACAGGGAGCACATTGTTGCATTACCTAACGGCGCGCAGAATAATATCAGCGCAGGCGAGTTTGTAGGCCAGCCACTCAGCGTTATTTACGACGTAAAGAAAATAGGCATCTGGCAAACAAGCGAAGCCGCACAAGCTGCCGTTTATGGTGAAAAACCCGGTCAGATCAAAGTTCAGGACCTGAATGGCGATGGAAAGATCACTTCTGCGGATGACCAGATCATCGGCAACTTCCAGCCGCAGTATACCTTTGGTATGACGAACAGGTTTGCCTACAAAAACTTTGACCTGAGCATTGTGATTGATGGCAGGATGAAATTTACCACCATCGTTCCGTATGTGTCTTCAACTAACTCAGGGCTTAACGGCTGGCAATATTTAAATCTTGGCCGCCACAACCAGCCGGTGCTGGATTACTGGACGCCTAACAATCCAACCAATGCATTTCCTGAGCCTAACGCCCAGTTCCAGGCGCCATACTATTCTACTTTGCAATATTATGATGGATCGTATATCCGCGCTAAAAGTATAAACGTGGGCTATAACTTCCCAACGTCAATATCCAAACATCTTGGGATGAGCTCGTTGCGATTGTATGTAAACGTCACCAATCCATTTATTATTTATGCGCCGATCATGCACCATGGCTTCTCTGTTCCTGATCCGGAATCCACTTACAATGTGGCAGGGTCTAACCTCATAGCGCCGGCCTCTGCTTCGGCAAGCGGCAACATTGCAGGTTTTGATCCGAACAATCCTTACACATCGCCTTACCGTGGCGTGGGTATAAACCAGGACGGGGAGACACGTGACTTTATAATTGGTGTTAACGCAAGATTCTAAAAAAACAGATATGAAAATATTTAATAAAACCAGCTTTATTGTTGCAGGCGCAGCAATACTAATAGCAACTACAGGCTGTAAAAAAATGTTGGTTGAACAACCAAGGTCCGCGCTTTATCCTGATTATTTCAGCACTGCCGGCGGCGTACAGGCTGCGGTAACCGGCGTGTACACCGACCTGAGGGGCGTATTTGGCGGCGAAGGTATCGTATACTTTTATGACGGTACGGACGAAACCATTGCCGGCGGCAGCTCCAGCACAAACGGTAATATTTTTAACAGCTATAACGGCCTTAACTCGTCAAACAGCCCTGATATAACCGGCCTTTATGTAGATATTAATACGCTTAACGGCGTTTTACAATATGCGTCGGCTATTACTGACCCTACAGCGAGGACGCAATATGTGGCGCAGGCCAAATTTTTACGCGGCTGGCTGTACTTCTTTTTGGTGCAAACCTATGGCGGAACTACAGCTACGCAAAAAAGCGGCATCCCGCTGCATACCACTTTCATTACCAAGGCTACTACGGCAGATGCACCTGCCGCACTGGCTGATATTTACAAGCTGATCATCCAGGATTTTACAGATGCAGCCATCGCATTACCGAATACCATTACCAGTTCCGACCCGTTCTCGGCCGGAGGTGTTGGTAAAACGGCTACCGCTGCGGTAGCCAACGCTTACCTGGCTAAAGTTTACCTTACCCGCGGTTATACTGAGGCCGCGCAGTCAGGCGACTTTCAGAAAGCAGCCGACCTCACATCAGCCCTCATCACTAACAAAGGAAACTATGGTTTAGACCTTTGGCAGGATTACAAGGATGTGAACAATCCTGCGAATGATTATGGCAAGGAAAATATGTTCACCATTGACTTCGGCCTTACAGATCCGCAATACTCCGGCTATACGCAACAGCCCTCGGGGGGCTTTGGTATCAACCTGCTGTATGTACTGGCGCGTTTCAACTACGTTTCCACTGGTATAGATAATGTTACCGGGATTGACGCCGTTCCGCAAAAAATGAGCACGAAGTCGGGTATGCTGCGCGATGTATACAACGGTCGCCCATACATCCGTTTGGCGCCGAACACACCGTATACCATCCTAAATGCATTTGCCGATCAGATACATGATTCCCGTTATGATGCTACCTTCCAAACCTTCTGGATCTGCAATACCAACGTTGCTGCCGGCACAAAAAGCGATGGTAGTTTGAAAGGAAAGCTTGTGCCATGTTCGAATGTGTCCCTAACATCATACCAGGTGCCAACGGACGGCGACACCGCCATCCTGATGCCGAGTACCGATGTAACAATGGCCCGCCGCGATGCATTTAACGGATTGATCGTTACGCCAAAGCAGTTCAATAACACCGTTTTCCCAACGGTTAAAAAGTTCGACGATTCGAAACGTACCGGTATCCTTGATTTTTCGAGCAGACCGATCACTTTAATGCGCTTTTCTGAAGTTTATATGATGAATGCAGAAGCCAACTATATGGCCGGGAACATTACGGCGGCTGCCACTTCGTTAAACGTCATCCGTCAGCGTGCAGCCTACCGTACGGTAGCCGATGCACAGTTAACGGCTAAAAACCAGTTCAGCGTTACCGCAGCTTCCATGGCTGGTGACAACGCAACTAATGCTACAGCAATGGCTTTAACACCGGCGCAATTAGCACAACTGGCCATCCCTAACAATACCACCGCCGGTTCAGGTCTTTGCGGTATGGATTTAATTTTGGATGAGTATACCCGCGAGTTTTACGGCGATCCGCGCCGCTGGTATGATTTGGTAAGGACCGGGCAGTTGGTTAGGCGCGTAAAAATGTATAATGCAATTGGCGGCCCTAATATCCAGGCTTTTCATGCACGCAGGCCTATCCCGCAAAGCTTGCTTAATAACGTGCTGAGCGGCCCGCCATATCCGCAGAACAACGGTTACTAACAGCAAGTTTATTGTTTAATATAATATCAGTTTAGTTTAATTGAAAGGGCCGCCGGTTTAATGGCGGCCCTTTTGTTGTGGTATTGCATCTTTGCGGCTGTATATCTCCACCAACAGATATTTATTATCTATACCCAATTCTTTTTATCTATAGTTAAAACGCTTTAATATGCATTTCTTCGATAGCGTCTTATGTTCCATGTGGTTGATTGTCAGTGGGTAAATAGTAATAAATTGATCGCGCATGTTGCCTTCGGAAACCTGCAAATATTAAACCTTTTATAAAGCAAAACATTTCCGGGTTGCTGCCCATTAAACCTTAAGATAAATCTTCGATATATTTGAGCATAAACACTAAATGAATCTGGACTTATGGAAAACAACAATTCAGGCGATATCAGCAAATGCCCGTTTCCTCACGGCGACATGAAGAATAGTAACACTGGTTTTGGCGGTTCCGGAACCCGTAACCGTGATTGGTGGCCCGGGCAGCTTAAGCTGGGCATCCTGCGCCAGCATACTTCGGTTACCAATCCGCTTGGGGCGGACTTCAACTATGCGGAAGCTTTTAAAAGCCTCGACCTTGAAGCGGTAAAGCAAGACCTGCACGCGTTGATGACCGATTCGCAGGACTGGTGGCCGGCAGATTTTGGTCACTATGGTGGCTTATTCGTTCGTATGGCCTGGCATAGCGCAGGCACTTACCGTATTACCGATGGCAGGGGCGGCGCAGGACAAGGGCAACAACGTTTTGCACCTTTAAACAGCTGGCCTGATAACGTGAGCCTGGATAAAGCTCGCCGTTTGCTGTGGCCTATTAAACAAAAATATGGCAACAAAATATCATGGGCCGATCTGATCGTCCTGACAGGAAATATCGCGCTGGAATCGATGGGTTTCAAGACCTTCGGTTTTGCAGGCGGTCGCGAAGACGTATGGGAAGCGGATGAATCTGTTTTTTGGGGTTCAGAAAAAGAATGGCTGGGCGATGAGGACCGTTATGCGCACGGTCCCGGTGCCGTGGTAGAAGATCACGGTGTAGTGTCATCAGATGACGATGCTACCGGCGATGTGCATTCACGTGATTTGCATAAGCCGCTTGCAGCGGTGCAGATGGGTTTGATCTATGTAAACCCTGAAGGCCCGGATGGTAATCCCGACCCAATTCTGGCCGCAAAAGATATCCGCGATACGTTCGGCCGCATGGCAATGAACGACGAAGAAGCCGTTGCGCTGATAGCCGGCGGCCACACTTTTGGTAAAACCCATGGCGCTGCATCATCAGAGCACGTTGATAAAGAGCCCGAAGCTGCAGGTATTGAGCTGCAGGGCTTCGGCTGGAACAACAGCTACGGCAGCGGCAAAGGCGCCGATACCATTACCAGCGGACTGGAAGTTACCTGGACAAAAACGCCAACAAAATGGAGTAACGACTTTTTTGAGCACCTGTTTGATTTTGAATGGGAGCTAAGCAAAAGCCCGGGCGGCGCACAGCAATGGGTGGCAAAAGATGCGGATGACGTAATCCCTGATGCATTCGACGCGGGCAAAAAACGTAAGCCAATGATGTTGACCACCGACCTTTCGTTACGCTTCGACCCGGAATATGAAAAAATATCAAGGCGATTCCTTGAAAACCCCGACCAGTTTGCCGATGCTTTTGCACGTGCATGGTATAAACTGACCCACCGTGATATGGGCCCGCGCGAACGCTATCTTGGCCCGGACGTTCCGGCAGAAGTACTGATCTGGCAGGACCCTGTTCCTGAGGTTGACCATGTGCTGATCGATGATAACGATATTGCAGCTTTAAAAGCTAAAATACTGACATCAAGGCTCTCGGTTTCCGAACTGGTTTCTACCGCATGGGCTTCGGCATCCACCTTCCGTGGTGGCGACAAACGCGGCGGCGCTAACGGCGCACGTATCCGCCTTACCCCGCAAAAGGATTGGGAAGTGAATAATCCTGCGCAGTTGAGCAAAGTGTTGTATGCGCTGGAAGGTATTCAGCATGATTTTAATAATTCAGCAACCGGCGGCAAAAAAGTTTCGCTGGCGGACCTGATCGTATTGGCTGGTGCAGCCGGTGTTGAAAAAGCGGCTAAAGATGCCGGTAAGGATGTTACCGTGGAATTTATTCCTGGTCGTACCGATGCTTCATTGGAGCAAACTGATGTAGAATCGTTCACTTACCTTGAGCCTGCTGCTGATGGCTTCCGCAATTATCGCAAACCAACAAGCTATGTACGCACTGAGGATTTGCTGGTTGACAAAGCAAACCTGCTTACCCTGACAGCCCCGGAACTGACCGTGCTTGTAGGCGGCTTACGTGCGCTGAATGCAAACTATGATGGTTCCAAGAACGGTATCTTCACCAAAACTCCGGGCCAGCTGACCAATGATTTCTTTGTGAACCTGCTGGATATGGGCACCGAATGGAAAGCCACAGGCCACGACAAGGAATTATTCGAAGGCCGCGACCGCAAAACCGGCGAAGTGAAATGGACAGCCACCCGCGCCGACCTGGTATTCGGCTCGCATGCAGAACTGCGTGCCATTGCCGAAGTCTACGGACAGAGCGATAATCAAGGCAAATTCGTAAACGATTTTGTAGCCGCCTGGAACAAGGTAATGAACCTTGACAGGTTTGATCTGCACTATTGATCAGCATTTTATTATCATTATAAAGAGGCGGACTGTTTTAGTCCGCCTCTTTTTGTATGTATCCATTCATCTTTTAGTGCAGGGCCTTTTAGGGCTTATCGCCTATAAAAACTATCAAATTATACAGCATTTTGGTTGCTTTTTGCAGATGTTCGAAATCTATCAGGTCTATCTTATCCTGCGGAGTATGGTGCTCGTCAAACCCGCCTGATCCAAGTAATAGTGAAGGGATATTTTTATTCATAAAGCTGTAAGTATCCGTATTACTTAATACGTCCTTCACGCTGTCGGTTACAGAAAATTGCAGATTTTCTGCAGTGAAATTATTTCCTGCGCTATAAAAAGCGGTTTTGAATTGCGGATCACCAAGCGCCCATACGCCCCTGAAGGAGCGATGCTTACTACCCAATTGCTCCAGGTTTACCGACATTAAAATATCGATTTGCGTTACAGGCAGATGATCGGCAAACCACCGCGAGCCTTTCAGGTTCAACTCTTCGCCACAAAAAAAGCTAAATATTACAGGTCGCCCACAAGGATGTGCCGCCAATAGTTTCGCGGCGTTCAATCCTGCTACGCATCCGCTGGCATCGTCGTTAGCGCCATTGTAAATATGATCACCAATACGGCCAATATGATCCAGGTGCGCGCCGATAACAATTGTCTGGTGTTTCAGTTCCGGGTTGGTGCCCGGTACCATGCCTATCACATTATAACCCGTTTTCTTTTCAGCTTTATATTTTAATTTGACCGCGATACTGTCGCCCGGCGATAACGTTTTTGCCAGCGCCGGACTAATCATAATGGTCGGAATACCGCTTTGAGGGCTATCGCCATCCGGTAAATAATGCATATAACTGAACCTGTATTGGCGGATAACGGTAGTTTCCCAATCCTTTGCCTGTGCCTCACCTGGAAGCAGGATAATACCCGCCGGATTATCCTTTACCGAATCACCAGGAAATAGCACTACCCATTTCCCTTTACGGGCAATCCCGCGCTGCGCTACTATAAAGTTTTGTGCGCTGTGCAGGTAGCTTTTACCCTCAATAGTGAGCATACTTCCGGTATAATCGTCCCACTTAAAAGGTACTGGCTGTAGGTAAGTTTTTTTATTTGATACGGTCCAACCAGGTTTTATACCAGTTGCTTTAAGTTGTTGTTCTACATATTTTGCGGCTTTTAAGTAGCCCGCCGAGCCGGTGAAACGCCCTTCAGTAGCATCGGAAGCAATGCCGTACATGTCTTTTTTTAACGAGGTGATACTTTGGCCTTTACTTTTAAAGGCTGCTGCAGCTAAAAGTATGATGAAAATATACTTCTTCATGGTTATTTACGGTTAATGGTCATTACTTTTCTGCCGCTCTCATAAACTATCAGCGAATTGTTGTCAGGGAATTCAAGTTGTACATCATACCCATCCAGGAAAAATTTATTGGTTGATTCCGGGAATAATGTCGCAGTAGGCAGGCCATCGCCTGATACTTTGATCGCATTGCCATCCTGTTCTACTTTCATCACTTTGCCATTGCTTTGCTCATA
>Ga0206937_10056_pt1 | contig 36426 bp, 32 predicted proteins | sample Alteio_BWOrgHeat_11_FD_152923 | JGI IMG/M metagenome (GOLD analysis project Ga0206937, IMG submission 152923) | Enriched cells from forest soil in Barre Woods Harvard Forest LTER site, Petersham, Massachusetts, United States -... | ecosystem: Environmental > Terrestrial > Soil > Temperate forest >... | reverse complement strand
TGGGTGATCCACTTTTTTTCAACAGTAAGATATTTTACAACTGGATAATAAAGAAAGTTGAAGGCATCAAAACCCTGACGTTTTTTCTCAATACGCAAAACCACACCTTCAACTTTAATGCCGTTCTTCAACATTCTAATACGTTTACTAATATTTATTATGCCACCGACCAGCAATGCAATCCCGAATAAAGAAGTTATTATTTCAGTGTTTAAATGAGTATCCATAATTAAACTTTTATACTAAACATAAGATATTTACCATTTACTACTCTATGTTTGTATAATCCCCACATTAAACGCCTTCTCAATCGGCGCATGGTTTGCCGCCTCAATCCCCATCGAGATCACTTTCCTGGTTTCCAGCGGGTCAATGATTCCGTCAACCCACAACCTTGCCGCAGCATAATAGGGGGTAGTTTGCGAATCGTATCGCTCGCTAATCTGTTTTAACATTTCATCTTCCTGCTCTTTATCGGCAGTCTCACCTTTAGCTTTTTGGCTGGCCTGCTGTATCTGTAACAGCGTTTTTGCCGCCTGCGCGCCGCCCATCACGGCAATTTTCGCCGATGGCCAGGCGTAGATCAATCGCGGGTCGTAAGCTTTGCCACACATGGCGTAATTTCCCGCTCCGTAGGAGTTGCCGATCACGATGGTAAACTTAGGCACTACGGAATTGGCCACCGCATTTACCATTTTCGCACCGTCCTTTATAATGCCGCCCTGTTCACTCCGACTGCCTACCATAAACCCGGTAACGTCCTGGAGGAATACCAGTGGGATCTTTTTCTGGTTACAATTCATGATAAACCGGGTAGCCTTATCTGCCGAGTCGGAATAGATCACACCACCCAACTGCATTTCCTTTTTGCCTGATTTTACCACTTTGCGCTGGTTGGCCACAATACCCACCGCCCAGCCATCGATTCGGCCAAGTCCGCACAAAATCGTCTTGCCGTATTCAGCCTTATACTCCTCAAATTCCGAATTATCCAGCAGGCGCAATATGATTTCTTTCATGTCATAAGGCTTATCACGGGTATCAGGCAGTATGCCATAAATATCCTTTTCATCCAGTGTTGGCACTGCGGGTTTTATCCGGTCGAACCCCGCCTTGATGTAATCCCCTGTCATGCTCATGATATTGCGGATGCTGTCAAGCGCCGCTTTATCATTCGGTTGCTTATAATCTGTAACGCCGGATATTTCGCAGTGCATAGTTGCGCCGCCGAGCGATTCATTATCTACATCCTCGCCGATTGCCGATTTTACGAGATATGATCCCGCTAAAAACACTGAGCCAGTACCTTCCACTATCATGGCCTCATCGCTCATAATGGGCAAATAAGCGCCGCCTGCCACGCATGAGCCCATGATAGCCGAAATCTGGATGATACCCATGCTGCTCATGATGGCATTATTGCGGAAGATGCGCCCAAAGTGTTCCTTATCCGGGAAGATCTCATCCTGCAAAGGCAGGTACACCCCGGCAGAATCAACCAGGTAAATAATAGGTAATTTGTTTTCGATGGAGATCTCCTGTGCCCGCAAATTCTTTTTCGCTGTTATCGGGAACCAGGCGCCGGCTTTAACCGTAGCGTCATTGGCAACCACCACGCATTGCCTGCCCGAAACATACCCGATACCGCAAACCACACCTCCGGATGGGCATCCGCCATGTTCAGCATACATGCCATCGGCAACAAGGGCGCCAATTTCCAGCCAGGGTTTGTCATTATCAAGCAGGTAGGAGATCCGTTCACGCGCCAGCATTTTGCCTTTTTCTTTTTGTTTGGCAGCAGCCTTTTCGCCTCCGCCGGCATAAACTTTCTTCAGGCGGGTGATCAGCTCGTAGCTTTTTTGTTTGTTGATGTCTTCGTTCTTATTAAATTCCAGGTCCATAAGCAGGTGAGATCGGTTGATGCAAGCTTAAGGAATAATAACAGAAAAAGCGAAACTGGAAAACAGTTTGTTTTGTGAAGCAGCAGAGGATCGCTTGTTATAAAGCGGATAATGGCATTAATTAAATGGTTTTTTGTCGTACTTGTCAAGCAGGTACAATTCATTGTCTTTATTAATATCATTTACAGTTGTACCATGGGGTTTATTAATTTCCATATTAAAGTGGATGCGATAATTTTCACTCAATACCGTGTCAGCACCATAGTGCTTTACAAAGAATGTTTTATTTACCGATAGCAGATCAGAATAACATAAGCTGGATAATCCAAATATTAAATATGCAGCCCCGGTAATAATGGTTACATATTTAAGCTTGTAAGTGTGTAAATACTGCAGGAAAAAATAGATAAAGAAAGGGATTACCGGTATCATAAAACGGGTATCATAAAAAGGCCATATCAGGATGATTAACAAATAGCAAATAAATACCCAGAAGTAGAATTTATTATAAATCTTTAGCTTGTATATGATATAAAAAACTGCTACAAAAATTACTAACCCGGTTGCAACAAAGAAGTATAGCACATTATTTCCAAAAACACCTGATACTTTACTGAACGGGGCATTGATAGCAATCTCTCCTAACTCCTGCAGATGAAAGCCTATACGCTGAAAAAAAGAAAAGGGATTAGTTAAAATATCCTCAATATCTAATTGTTTCACATAATCGATATGTCTTTCAAAAAAGTTAATGTTGAAAATAAAAATTGCGATTGAAACTATACATACTGTTATAAATGCTATAAGCACAATTTTGCGCTTAAATAGTTGTCGACGGTAAAGGAAAATAGCATACAAAACAGCGCCTGCAATAACAGCTACTCCGGCGCTCCGAACGAGCACACCCAGGCATGAAAGTATAACCGCCTGAATAATAAATAACCTTTCCCCGCTGAAGAATTTCGACCAAAAGTAGATTGCACTGATGAATATCAGCGTAAACACTTCATCGGCTACCACCAGCGTATAGTGCTTTATGCAAACAAATGATATTAAAACTAAGCTTAGGTAAATTATTTTGTCCCTTATATCAAATATCCCGGCCAAAATATAGCTGCCTGCTAAAACGCAAATAATATTTATGAATGTTATAACACCCGGACATAACAGGTATAATTTATCAAGAAACAGTAATAGCCAGGGATAACCATGCGGCAGATAATCATGGGCAGCATCGCTTGTTTTATCAAGGTTGCCTTTCATAAACTCAACAATATTCAAATATCTTATGCCATCGGTATTTAATCGCAATGGCGTAAAAACATTAACCAAAACTAAAAGCAATATTCCTCCAAGTATTATTTGGGTATAAGGCTTTAACGTGTGTGCGGTAAATTTTTTGATGATATCAGACTTTATATATTGAACCTGCGACCTACGCGTTGAATGTGATATTTTAATACTGAACCCCTTGAAGCATTAATCTATAACTTATATACCCAAAACCACCGGTACCACCCATGAGATATGGGGCTATAAATCCTTTATCAAACCATATTACATAATCAGAATCCATAAATCCCGTATGAGATTTATTCCCTATCAATTCCATCTTTTCCCATTGGCCTGTAACTAAATTCAGTATGGCATAAAAACCTATGTTGCTATTACCCATAATCCCTTTACCTATATTGCTCGTTACAAATAGCTTATCTTTTTCAATGCGGTTACTGTTTGCCGGTACGCCTGCATTAAGATATCTGAAACTTCCGGGTAATATTGGTTGAGATTTCATATTCAGGTCATCATCATAAATATTATAAAGTACAGAAAATCCTTTAGTGCTGCTATTGTAACTGCCTACTAACATATAACCACCTTGTAAAGAAACACCAACCGTATTATCGCTTACAAATAGCCCTTTCATTCCAAGTTCTTTAGCGTTACCTAAATCAGCAGATTTTATTTGGGGATTGACAGGCGTAAAACCTTTTTCCAAAGCTTTTATATCATCATTCACAAATACGTTAGTAATAGCTTTTTTAGTCCCTTTTTCAAAATCCATTTTACCCAACATCATCTCCGGATCGTTATTTTCGTTTCGATAAAGTAACGTATAATATAAATTATCAGGCCGGGTCGGCGAAGTTTTCAGCAAGATGAGGTCTTTGAGACTGCTGTTATATTTAGGTTTTATCGCAACGTCGGCATTCAATTGCCTGGCAGGAGCGGTCTTTCCCGCTGGATATTTGTAAACCTCAATATCGGGGCCGTTTAGCCATGCTAAAAACGCATCTCCGTTTTTGTTGCAGGCAGCATTTATAAAATAGCCATTGATAACGGCATCACAAGTATTAATAGGCTCAAGTTTATCGTTAAAGTCGAGTATTTGCAGTTTTTGGCTTGTACTGTAATCCTCATCTTGATGCAATTCGATGTGCATTTTACGCTTGAGGTTGGTTTTCCGTATAACCAATTTAAAGTAATTGTCGGCAATAAACACCTGAGGTATTTCAATATAGTCCTTGCCATCATCATATATCACTTTTTCTAAAAGTTTATTCCCTGTGGCGGGGTCGAGAATAAAAGCCTTATAAGTATTGCCGTAACCTACAAATTCGCCATATTCCGTTGTGGATAATACTAATAGTTTATCCTTAAAACGCCCTATAGATACGCCATAACCGTCAAATGAGGTTTGCCATGCTATCTGAAAGTTATCGTTAACCGCCACAACATCAAAAGCGCCGCCCTTTGTATCTACCTCAAAAGCGCTTAAATGATCGTTGAACTTTACAGAAGAGCCTATTCCGCGCACGCTTTTATAATTAGTATTTATAATTATTCCTTCCGTTTGCGCAAATGCCATGTAAGGTAATGCAAATGCAAAAAAAGCTATTATCAATTTTTTCATTGTGATAAGTTAATGATAATGGTTTAATTTAAATTATTGAGCCGACGACGGGAATCGAACCTGCGACCTACGCGTTACGAGTGCGTTGCTCTACCAGCTGAGCTACGTCGGCTATTATTCCGCTAATGTAACTTACAACCTACATATTTACAAGAAGAGAGAAGCAAGAGCCAACATGCAAAAATCAGGACAAACCAATCTATCTCCGTCTTGATTCCAGCCTCTTGACATTTGGCTTCTCTACGTCAGGTTCCTATCGCGAAACCAAACCTCGTCGGTTTTGGGTTTAAAATTATCCATCAAATTAATTAACTCAACCGGGTCGCTCGAAGATAGCACCAGGCTGCGGTTTACCGGTTTAAGAAAGCGTTGCTCAACCATCACATCCAGTTGCTGCAGCAGAAAGTCGTAAAATCCATTGGTATTCAACACGCCAACAGGCTTGCCATGCAGGCCCAGTTGCAGCCAGGTGAGCACTTCAAAAAATTCTTCCATAGTTCCTAAACCGCCGGGCAGGGTGATATAGCCGTCGCACAGGTCACTCATCATTTGCTTGCGCTGGTGCATGTTGTCAACTATATGCAGCTCAGTAAGGTTTGGGTGCGCTATCTCATCGCTCATTAAAAACTTGGGTATCACACCTATGGCCTTACCGCCTTTGTTCAATACGGCATCGGCCACCATGCCCATTACGCCAACTTTGCCGCCGCCATAAATAAGGGTTATATCACGCGTAAGCATAATGTCTGTAAGCGTATCAATAGCATTGGCCAGCAACGGATCGCCGCTGTAATTAGCGCCGCAAAAGATGCAGAGTTTGGTCATAGAAATTAGAGACTGGAGATTAGAGATTAGTTTTCGCGTACAAATTAGTAATTTGAACTCTTTAAGCTCAAATCTTTTTTCTAATCTCTAATCTCTGGTATCTAATCTCTTTTTTCACTTTTCCTAATCTCCAATCTCTAACCTCTAATCTCCAAATTAACTATATTTACACAATGAATTTTTCATCGAAATTATTGGAAGATGCAGTTGCGGAATTTTCAAAACTGCCGGGAGTAGGGCAAAAAACAGCCCTGCGGTTGGTGCTGTATTTATTAAAACAGGATAAAGCCGAGGTGAACAAATTCAGCAATGCCGTGAGCAAACTGCGTAACGAGATCCAGTTTTGCCAAACCTGTCACAACATATCCGACCAGTTGGTTTGCCAGATCTGCAGCGCACCAAAACGCGACCGCAGCCTGATATGCGTAGTAGAAGATACACGTGATGTAATGGCTGTAGAGAATACAAATCAATACAATGGATTGTATCATGTTTTGGGCGGACTGATCTCTCCAATGGACGGTATAGGGCCGTCTGATCTGGAGATCGACACACTTGTTGAAAGATTAAAAAACGAGGAGGTAAAAGAGGTGATATTTGCCCTCAGCGCTACAATGGAGGGGGATACCACTATTTTTTACCTGAACAAAAGGCTGAAACCTTACAATATAACTGTCTCAACTATAGCCCGTGGCATAGCTTTTGGTGGAGAATTAGAGTACGTGGATGAACTAACTTTAGGACGTTCGATCGCTACACGTGTTCCATACGAAAATTCACTATCAGGCTAACAATATGAAACTATCTGTAATCATTGTAAACTACAATTTGTGCGAGATGCTGCGTCAAACGCTGAATACTTTAGCAGACGCCGCGAAGAACATTGATTACGAAGTATTTATAGTTGACAATAACTCCAGCGATGGCTCTGTTGATATGATACAGAGCGACTATCCAAAATTTCATGTGGTAGCAAGTCCAAAATATTATTCTTACACAAAACTTTGTAATGAGGCATTGGGCCTGGCATGCGGGCAATATGTGCTGCTGGTAAACCCTGATATTTTAAGTTCAACCCAAACACTGGAACGCGCCATCGAATTTATGGACAGCCACGAAGATGCCGGTGGCTTAGGCGTACGCATGATCACACCGCAGGGTAAATTTCTTCCCGAATCAAACAGGGGGCTTACCCAGTCATGGATCAGTTTCTTTAAAATGACCGGCCTGGCTAAATTCTTCCCAAAATCACGTTTGTACGACCGCAACCGCAAGGATTGGGTAGAAGAGTTCCAAACCTCGGAAGTGGATTTCATAAACGGCGGCTTTATGTTTATGCGCAGTTCTGCACTGATGGAAACGGGTTTTCTGGACGAAAACTTCGCCGAGTATGGTTATGATATCGATATTTCATACCGCATACGTCTGGCCGGCTATAAAAATTACTACTTCCCCAAAACATATATCATCAACTACAGCGAGCGTAACACGCCTAAATTCGAATGGCAATTTATTAAGTATTTTTATGGTGCGATGATTATCTTCGCCGTAAAATACTTATTCCGTATGCCAGAACTGAAAGTAGCAGGCATACCAAAAATGCCGCTATTGTATGAAGTTGAAGGATAAAGTATTTCCGATTTATACTATTAGGGTGTTGCATAATCAAACTTTTTATAAATTTGATATATGAAAGTCGCACTTCAATATCTGAACGATTCAGATGGCAAAACGCAAGCTGTACAAATGCCGTTATCTGATTGGGAAAAAATTCTTACCAAGCTTAAAAAGTATGAACAAGCTCTTAAATTAAAGTCTGATCTTTCAGAGGCTTTTGAAGAAATTAAAACATTGAGTGAGTCAAAAGGAAATGAACAAACCCTTACAGATTTCCTCAATGAACTATAATGTTATTGCTACCGAAAAATTCAAAAAGGAAGCAAAAAGGCTCATCAAAAAATATCCTTCTCTAAAAGATGAATTAGCTGAATTCAATAATGAAGTTTCTGCTAATCCCACTCTTGGTATGTCATTAGGAAATAATACATTTAAAATACGTATTTCGATAAAGAGTAAAGGGAAAGGCAAGAGTGGCGGAGCAAGGATTATTACATATGTAATTACTCAAAATCTTAAAGTTTATTTATTGACTATTTATGATAAATCTGAATTCGATGTTGTTGATGACAGCTTAATTAAGTCGATAATTGCCCAATTAAACCCATAAATGAAGTTAAAGGATAAAGTCATCATTATAACCGGTGCATCATCAGGCATCGGCAAGTCACTTGCTTATGAATTTGCCAGACGCGGCGCCAACCTGGTTTTAGGCGCAAGGCAATACGTTACGCTCTGTGAAATAACAGAAGATCTTGAAAAAACTTACGGCATTCGCGCGGTAGCTGTACATTGCGATGTGACTGTCGAAGAAGAATGCGCCGAACTGATCAAACAGGCTGTTCTCACTTTTAAAAAGATAGATGTATTGGTAAACAACGCGGGCATTTCTATGCGGGCTTTATTTAAAGATGCTGATATTGATGTATTAAAGCAATTAATGGATGTAAACTTTTGGGGGACAGTATATTGCACCAAATATGCGCTTCCGGAAATTACAAAAACACAAGGCACTATAGTAGGGGTATCATCTATCGCAGGATATAAAGGACTGCCGGGCCGCACGGGGTATTCCGCCTCAAAGTTTGCTATGAATGGCTTTTTGGATGCATTGCGGGTTGAAAACCTGAAAACCGGTGTAAATGTGCTTACCGCATGCCCGGGTTTCACTGCATCTAATATCCGCAATACCGCTTTAAACAAGGATGGTAATCCTCAGGGAGAAAGCACTTTACACGAGGAAAAAATGATGACATCCGATCAGGTTGCAAAGATCATCGCAGACGGTGTGGAAGAAAACGCCCGTACGCTGGTTATGACCGGCCAGGGAAAATTGACAGTAGCACTTAGCAAGTTTATCCCGGGTATTTTAGATAAGCTGGTGTATAATGTTTTTGCTAAGGAGAAGAATTCGTTGCTGAAGTAATTATTTCTTCTCTATTTCTTTATTTTTAGCTGCCATCAACTCCGGCAATTCCACTTTCTCAATACTATCCATCTTGCCCAAATCAAGTACAATCTGCCCGCCATCATTCCTGTTAAACATCGGATTGAATTTGGCCCCCCATAACAGGTCATCAACAGTGTATGAAGTACGTGAATTTACCACTTGGGCAAAGGCTTCATCAAACACACGTAACAAAATTACAAAGGTCGCTTCAGCACTAACAAGGTTGTCATAAGTAAAGTCTTTTAACGGGCTGTTCTCATCAATGTCATGCACAACCGTCCAGTTCATGGTAAGGATGCTTACACTTTTCCGCTCGAGTTCAAGCGGGTAAAAACGACGCACGGTTTTTCCATCCACAGTCTCATTATAGCTAAAGGTCATTTCAAGGTTCAAATCAACCAATATATTGCGCCGCCTGTTGGCCAGCCTGAACATTAGTCCGCGTTTATTTTCTAAATAAGGCGCTACGATCATGTTTTTACTATAAATGATCTTCGCTGCCGGTCGCGAAAACCGCCCGTACATTAAGCCTGTAGCCAGAGCGAACGATAACAAGCCGATCATCGACTCAAACGCTGCGACACTGTTCGCCGCCATGCCCCGCGGACTAATATGCCCATAACCAACTGTCGATAATGTTTGTGCCGAAAAAAAGAATGCCTCCCAAAAACCATTTAATTCTCCATCCTGGTGACGGCCAAATAATGCGTTATTACCCAGTAACATATAGATAAGCGCGAATATAATATTGGCAACCAGGTAACAGCTGAATATAAGGATGGCAAATCGCCAGCCATCCATGGTGATCAGCTTGTGATAATTGTCGGAAGTGTTAAACGTAGGCAAACCCTTACGGACAACATTCGGCGAACCGTCTTTATTAATGAACGGCTGATTTTTCATTACCGGCTGGTAACCAAAACCAAGGTCGTCTTCAGGATTAACTTTTCTGGGGTGTCTGATCATGGTAGTTATTGAATTAGTGATTGATTGAATGAAACTTTCAATTCAGTCATTCACTAATTCACTCAATCACTCAATAATAATAATTTCGTTTGTTTTTAGAAAAACTATTTCCATATTTGCTCTCGAAATGAAAATGACAGCATTAAATAACAATTGGTGGCTTAACGGGTAATCGTAAGGCAATTCCATTGTTGTTTATAAACATATTCAAAAAGAGGGTTGCCATACGGCAGCCCTTTTTAGTTAGCTACAGCCCCCCGACCCCCTGAAGGGGGAGTTTGAGGGGGGGCGAAGTGAAATAAAATAACCATTAAAAAAATTCCCCTTTTAGGGGGCTAGGGGGCATGAAAGCGATATTAAATCACTTATTCGAACACAAAACATTTACCCGCGTACAGTCGAGAGAAATACTCACCGACATTGCACAGGGCAAATACAATAATTCGCAAATGGCGGCCTTTATGACGGCCTATTGTATGCGTAGCATCACCGTTGATGAGTTGGAAGGTTTCCGCGATGCAATGCTTGAGCTTTGTCTGCATATCGACCTGGAAGCAGGCGAGATCGTCGACCTGTGCGGTACCGGCGGCGATGGCAAGGATACGTTTAACATCTCCACGCTGGCTTCTTTCGTAGTAGCCGGGGCTGGATATAAGGTAGCAAAGCATGGCAACTATGGCGTATCGTCAGGGTGCGGCTCATCCAACGTAATGGAGTTTTTGGGCTACCAGTTTACCAATGATGCAGATAAGCTAAAAAAGAGTATCGACAAAGCTAACATCTGTTTCCTGCACGCACCACTGTTTCATCCGGCTATGAAGACCGTGGCGCCGATCCGCCGCGAATTAGGTGTGAAAACCTTTTTCAATATGCTTGGCCCGATGGTAAACCCGGCAGAGCCACAAAACCAGATGGTGGGTGTGTTCAATCTTGAGCTGGCGCGTGTTTATGCCTATCTCTACCAAAAATCAGATAAAAAATATACTATCCTGAATGCGCTTGATGGTTATGATGAGATCTCGCTTACATGCGATTTTAAAACATTCAGCCCCGAAGGCGAAAAGATAAACAGTATTGAAACACTTGGTTTTGAAAAACTAGATCCGGCGCAAATTACCGGCGGGCACACCATCAGCGAATCGGCAGAGATATTTATGAACGTGCTGAATAACAAAGCAACGTTAGCGCAGAATAATGTGGTATTATCTAACGCTGCCCTTGCGATAAAAACAATGGAGCCGAAAAAAACATTTGCCGATTGTTTTTATGAGGCGGAAGAAGCGTTGTTATCACACAAAGCATTAAAAAGTTTTCAGCTTTTATTGGAGAATTGATATGAAGATAAAGGTTTGCGGTTTAAAGTATCCTGAAAACATACAGTCGGTTTCTGACTTGGCTCCGGACTTTATGGGCTTTATTTTCTATAATAAAACGCCACGTTATGCGAAAGATCTTTTAGCCAGTACTTTAAATATGTTACCACAAAATATTATTAAAACTGGTGTTTTTGTAAATGAAGACTTGTCCGCAATCAACCTTTTAATTGCTAAATACGGATTCGACGCAATACAATTACATGGCAGCGAAAGCCCCGAATTTTGCGCCGAATTAAAAGGCAAAGTAAAAGTTATCAAAGCATTCGGGCTGAACGAAAATTTTGATTTTAAGCAATTGAAGGCTTATGTAGATAATGTAGACTTTTTCCTGTTCGATACCAAAACACCGATCCATGGCGGCTCAGGCAAATCTTTCGACTGGACCTTGCTAAACAACTACCATTTAGACGTGCCATTTTTCCTGAGCGGGGGAATAAGTCTCGAAAATCTGGAAGAAGTTAAAATAATAAAACACCCTCAATTTTATGGTGTTGACCTGAACAGCCGCTTCGAAATTGAACCGGGCCTGAAAGACATAAAGCAATTAGAAAAGGCATTTGAAATGCTGAAAACATTTGATACCAATGAAATACGGAGTTAACGACTTAGGCTATTATGGTGATTTTGGCGGGGCATATATCCCCGAAATGCTTTACCCCAACGTGGAGCAATTACGCCAGGAATACCTGAAAATTATAGAAGATCCAGCCTTTAAAGCCGAATTTGATGAATTGCTCCGCGATTATGTTGGCCGCCCTTCACCATTGTATCATGCCAAAAGATATTCTGAAAAATATGGCGCCAACATCTTCTTTAAACGCGAAGATCTGAACCATACCGGTTCGCACAAGATCAATAATGCAATCGGACAGATCTTGCTGGCGCAACGTCTTGGCAAAAAACGCATTATCGCCGAAACAGGCGCCGGTCAGCATGGCGTAGCAACCGCTACAGTTTGTGCGCTAAAAGGCATTGAGTGCATAGTTTACATGGGTGAGGTAGACATGAAGCGCCAGGCCCCAAACGTCGCCCGTATGAAAATGCTTGGGGCTAAGGTGATACCTGCATTGTCGGGCAGTAAGACGTTGAAAGATGCCACGAATGAAGCCTTGCGCGATTGGATCGGTAACCCTGTAGATACCCATTATATTATCGGCTCGGTAGTAGGCCCATATCCTTACCCCGATATGGTGGCCAAGTTTCAATCCATCATCTCACTGGAAACCAAAAAGCAACTGAAAGAACATACAGGTAATGAATTACCGCAATACGTAATGGCCTGTGTAGGCGGCGGCAGCAATGCGATGGGTATGTTCTATCATTTCCTTGATGATGAAAGCGTAAAACTGGTGGCTGTAGAAGCAGCAGGCAAAGGCGTTGACAGCGGCGAATCTGCAGCGACCACATTTTTAGGCCGCGAAGGCGTTTTACATGGCAGTCGTACTATTTTAATGCAAACCGACGACGGGCAGGTTGTTGAACCCTATTCTATTTCAGCCGGTTTGGATTATCCCGGCATCGGGCCACAGCATGCGCACCTGTTTAAGATCAAACGCGCTCAATATGTGAGTATTACTGATGATGAAGCATTAAAGGCTGGTTTGCTTTGCTCACAATTGGAAGGTATCATCCCGGCAATTGAAACATCGCATGCCCTGGCATATTTGGAAAAAATGCATTTTAAGAAGGATGATAACGTGGTGATCTGCATTTCGGGCAGGGGAGATAAAGACCTGGATACTTATATTAAATATTTTGGATACTAATTAGTTCATAGATCATGGTTCATAGTTCATAGTAGCTTCAACCAAGATCCATGAACCACCAACCATGAACTATAAAGAATGAACCGCTTACAAACCCTTTTCAATACTAAAAAGAATAACCTGTTATCTATTTACTTCACAGCAGGTTATCCGGAATTGGATTCGACGCTAAAAGTCGCCGAAGCGCTGGAAATTGCCGGTGTGGATTTTATTGAAATAGGTTTTCCATATTCCGATCCTGTGGCCGATGGCCCAACCATACAACACAGCTCAGAAAGAGCGCTGGAAAATGGCATGACTTTGCACCTGCTATTTGAGCAGTTAAAAAACCTGCGCAAACATGTGAGCATTCCTATTTTGCTGATGGGTTACGTAAACCCTATCGTACAATTTGGCGTTGAAAAGTTTTGCAAAACGGCTGCCGAAGTTGGTGTGGATGGCATTATCGTACCCGACCTGCCGATGTATGAATACGAAGCTATGTATGCCAAGTATTTCATTGACAATAATTTAAGTAATATTTTCCTCGTTACCCCGCAAACATCCGAAGAACGTATTCGCAAGATCGACGAGTTGAGCAACAGCTTCATTTACCTGTTGTCGTCATCCTCCATTACCGGAGGTAGTTTAAATGTATCTGCAAATATCGAAGACTACTATCGCCGCATTAAAACTATGGAGCTTAACAATCCGGCGATCATTGGTTTTGGCATCTCTAATCATCAAACTTTCCAAAAAGCTTGCGAATATGCAGCCGGCGCCATCGTTGGAAGCGCCTTTGTGAAATTTCAAGCGACAGATAATTATATCGATAACATTCCAGATTTCATTTATTCGATAAAAAATTAGCTTCAACAATAATTTTTTATGAAGAAATGGAAGAAAGCTGTATCTTTCACACATCAACCTGCGTTTAATACGTTTGTTCGTACATAGCCGCGCCCATGATCACATTTCTTCAAAAGAAGCTCAGCGATGTTTCGATATCGAGGAAGCTATATTTTACGATAGCCGTTATGGCATTGCTCATTACTATTGAGCTTTGTACGCTTTTCTTTGCCATTACTACTTTATCATCAGTTCGCTCGTATGTTGAAGGTGAAGGCCTTTGGTCGAAAGCCCAGAAGGATGCCGTGCTCAATTTGCGTATTTATGCATACTCGCATGACGAAAAAGATTATGCCGCCTTTCAGCAGTTTATGAAAGTACCGCTTGGCGATAGCAAAACCCGTAAAGAACTGTTAAAACCTAACCCGGACATGTCAGTTGCCAGGCAGGGTCTGATAATAGGGCGCAATCATCCTGACGATGTGGATGGTATGTTAAAGCTGCTTATCCGTTTTCATGATGTATCTTATCTCAAACGTGCTTTTACCGCCTGGACTGCTGCTGAAATGGAAGTCACCCAACTTATTCCAATCAGTGAAAGGCTTCATAAACTGGTAACCGGCAATGCGCCTCAAGCTGAAATTAATGCCCTTTTGATCCAGATCAATAACATGAACAAAAGGGTAACAGTGCTTGAAGACGAGTTCTCATTTACACTTGGAGATGGCGCCCGCTGGCTGGAAGGTATTGTATTGCGATTGTTGCTTTGCCTTTCGCTTACCATTGGCACTTCCAGTATTATTGTTACCATATCGGTAAGCCGCAATATACAGCGCAGTATAAATGCAATTATCGAAGGCGCAGCTCAGATCAGCAAAGGTATATTCACTACACGTGTAAAGGTTTATTCAAAGGATGAGATAGGGGCGCTTGCCACGTCTTTCAACCAAATGACGAATACTTTAGAGTGCAATATTCGTGAATTGAAGGAAACCGAGGAAAAGTTAAAACAAGAAAAGAAAAAAGCCGAATCGTCTGAAAAAGTAAAGCAGCTTTTCCTGGCTAACATGAGCCACGAGATACGTACGCCGATGAATGCTATTCTCGGGTTTACGCGACTATTACAGGAGTCGGACATTGATGAGGAACAACGGAAATATATCGACATTATCCTGCAATCGGGTGATAACCTGTTGGTGATCATTAATGATATTCTTGATTTTTCTAAGATCGAGGCCGGCAAGGTAGTGTTCGAGATAATGCCTTTTCATTTAGTGGATAATATAAATTCAACTATCGATCTGCAGGCCGTTAAAGCTGAACAAAAGAAGATTAAGCTTAATGTCCATATCGACGAGAAGCTTCCGGTTATGGTACAAGGGGATTCGGTTAGGCTTACCCAGATCATGCTTAACCTGATCTCGAATGCTATTAAGTTTACCGAAGAAGGCGAAGTGAATGTTTCAGTTACCGAGGTAAAACAAAATAAAAACGACGTAGTGATACAATTTTCGGTAAAAGATACCGGCATCGGCATTCCACTTGAAAAACAAAGTAAAATATTCGAAATTTTTGAACAAGCCACTACCAGCACAGTACGCAAATTTGGCGGCACCGGCCTTGGGTTAAGCATTGTGAAACAGCTGGTTGAATTACAAGGTGGGCGCATTACGCTAAAAAGCAAGCTGGGCGTGGGCTCAGAGTTCTGTTTCAGGTTGAGGTTCCTGAAACAGAACATTGAAGACATTCCTGCCGGGCAACACCAAAAAACCATACCTGTTCCATCTGTGGAAGGTATCAAGATAGGCGCGGGTAAGCGGATATTGGTGGTGGAAGATAACCCGATAAACAGCCTCCTGGTATTAAAAGTATTAAAGCGACAGGGTTATGAAACTGATGTTGCTGAGAACGGCAAAATAGCTCTCGATAAATACCACACCAATAAATACGATATCATTTTGATGGACCTGCAAATGCCCGAAATGGATGGTTACGAGGCTACAGTAAACATCCGCAGATCCAGTACAGGAAACAGCAATATCCCGATCATCGCCATGACGGCCCATACCATAAAAGGGGAGTACGAGCGCTGTATGGAGATCGGTATGAATAATTTTATCTCCAAACCCTTCCGTGCAGATGACCTGTATGAAAAGATCGATAGCCTGCTCACATTAGCCTGATTTATTTGAGGTTTGATTCAACAACTTTTATATCGGGATTAATTCTCGCTAACTGGTCGTCAACATACAGCATATCAGGGTCAAGCTGCTTGGCGCGTTCTAAATTTCCTCTTGCTTTGTCGGTTTTACCCTTGTCCAGCAGGTACATTCCCATTACCAGGAGCGCGTACGGATTTGTTTCATCAAGCGTTAGCGCCTTGTCGGCATCTGTAAACGCCTCGCCCGTTTTGCCGAGCATAAAGTTAGCATAGGCGCGTGTGCTGAAGGCCTCTGAAGAATTCTCGCGGATAAATATGGCTTTATTCGCGTCTTCCTTAGCCATTGCATAATCCTTCATAGCATTATGTACAAACGCGCGACCGTTACGACTGTCAAAATGATCTGGTTTGAGTTTAATACCTTTATCAAAATTCACCAGAGCCTCTGTGCAATGCTTTAATTGTACATCGGCATAGCCAAATAAATAGTACTCATCCGCAGTAACCGATTCCTGCCATCTCGCACTTTCATGATCCTTTTGCAGCTTTTTAACAGGTCCGAAATTCCCTGATTTGATATAACATGAAAGCATCAGGCTAAAAAGTGATTCTTCCATGTATTTATCATCAATCTTTTTGAGCCAGTTCAGCGCATTTTCATAATCGCCCGCATCATAAAATCGACAAGCATTCATGATATTGGCATAATTGCTTTTATCCTCCATCATTAATATTAGCTGATAGCCGTCCGAATAATGCAATCGTTTGCTACTCTTTACCAATAATTTACGGGGGAATAAATTGATAGCCAGGTTAAGTATCGATACCAGAAGAGCTACGCCTAAAACTAGTCTTTCGTAAATATTTATATCACCCGAGAGCACCAGAGAAAAGAGTATGCAGATCAGCAAAAGCAAAATAACCGGGCTGCAAAGCAATGTTATTACCTGGCTGCTAAAAGGCATGCCGGCATCATAAATACAAAGTCCGTTTTGTTTTAGGTAGGCGAATTTTGGTTTGACGTAAATATTTAACCGCCCGGCATTCATGCGCATGGTGTTATTATCGCCATATGTGCCAATGTAAATAACAACAGGCTTTTTGGTGAAGATAAGCGCCGGTATTGCATGGCCTAATTCATACAGAGAGATAATAATGAAACTGAATATATTAAGCGCCAGCCAGAGCAGCGGCAGTGTGATAATTATAAAAACATCATACATCATATTCGAGTATGAAATTAGTACAATAAACTAATATCTGTATCGAAACTTTCCGATCTTCTCTTTGCAGATTTATAAATATTCCCCCAACACACCCTTGCCTTCACGTACTATTTCAAACTCACCTGATGTACAATCCACAACCGTAGAGGGAATGTTGCCGCCGTAACCGCCATCAATAACTATATCCACATTATCCTGGTATTTTTCATAGATCAGTTCCGGATCGGTGGAGTATTCGATGATATCATCATCATCCTTAATAGAAGTGGATAGAATAGGGTTGCCGAGCGCTTTTACTATATCACGTGCAATATTATTATCGGGCACCCTTATACCCACTGTTTTCTTGTTCGAACTAAGCAGTTTAGGTACATTATTGTTGGCATTAAAAATAAATGTGAAGGGCCCGGGCAACGCTTTTTTGATCACCCTGAAAGTAGCATTGTCAATTGTTTTTATATAATCAGAGATATGGCTCAGGTCGTAACAAATGAAGGAAAAATTCGCCTTGTCCGGTTTAATGTTGCGGATACGGCAGATAGCTTCAATAGCCCGGTGATTGGTAATGTCGCAGCCCAAACCATAAACAGTATCAGTAGGGTATATGATCAGCCCGCCTTTGCGCAGCACATCTGCAACCTGCTCGATAGCTTTTGGGTTAGGATTTTCAGGATAAATCTTTATCAGCATATTTATTAAGCAAAAATAGCATAGTTAAGTTTTAGCATCGCCAAATTTCATTTTTCAGAGCCCATTGTTGTAACAAACCTATTGCAATTTCGTATAATGGGCGAAGATAAGCTAAACCGATTCTTATCACCCTTATTAATTTAGACTAACAGGTTTCGGCATACCTGCCTTATTTTAAAAAATACCGCTGACTGAATGAAATTAAGCGCATACCGGATATCGGTCCTCTATATTGTAATAAGTTTTTTGTGGATAGCGCTAAGCGATCGTATACTTTTCTATTTTCAAACTGATATTTCTCCATCAGCTTTTGAGCTTGTTAACAGCACCAAAGGTATTTTATTTATTTGTTTTACCGGTTACAGCTTGTATAAGCTTATTAATATTCAAAATAACAGGCTTGCAGAAAATGATAGCAAATACCGTCTGATTTATGAAAATAGCCCACTGCCAATGTGGGTGTATGATCAAAGCACGCTGCAGATCATTTCGGTTAATAATGCTGCGGTGACAAAGTATGGTTACACGAGAGAAGAATTCTTAACTAAAACCATTCTTGATATTCGCCCTAAAGAAGATATCCCTACTGTACTGAATGCCGTAAATGATGTTACTGGAAACCCCCATGAAGCGATGCGCTGGGTGCATCTCAAGGCTGATGGCAGTAAAATATATGTTAACATCAGCAGTCAGCTGATCAATTTCGGGGCAGACCGAAATAAGAAGCACGTTATGGTGATAGCCGATGATATTACAGAAAAGGTAATGTTTGAAAGAAAACTGGGCGAACTTAACCTTAACCTGCAGCGCGAAAAACAAAAGCTGAGCGAAACCCAACATATAGCCCGGGTTGCAGGATGGGAGTTCTTCCCTGAGATAGAGCAATTGGTTTTCAGTGAAGAAATGTTTGCCATTACCGGTATTTCGCGCCCATCAGATGGCAATCTTTTCCAACATTTCATCAACCATATCCATCCGGACGACAAATCAAAAATCACAGGCAACCTCGCTGCGCTTGTCTACTCAGGTAAACAACTGGACATTACTTACCGTGTTTTATTACCCGATGACAGCATCCGCTATATCAGGCAATTGGCCAGGCTTGATAGTGAACAGGGGCAGCCTGTAAAAATAGTTGGCTCGGCACAGGACATTAGTCAGTTGAAGCTGATGGAGCAGGAGCGCAATAAAGTATGGGTGAACCTGGAAGACACGCTTAATAACATTAAAGATGGCTTTTATGCGCTCGATAAAAAACTACATTTCACCAAGGTGAACAAGAATTTCCAGATGGAAATAGGCTTGCGAACTGAAGAGATCATCGGTAAAAAGGTCACAGAAATATTCCCGGGCTTTGATGAACGGATGGCTTATACGCACATTAAAAAGGTGATGCATGATAAGGTTTCGGATAAGTTTGAGGCTTATTCACGTCACTTTAAAAAATGGCTCAGCTTTAATGTTTATCCGACGGAAGAAGGCGTGGCCGTATATTTTAACGATATAACCGAACAGCGCCGGAAAGATCAGCAATTGAAAGAAGCGCTGGAACGCTATGATATGGTGTCGATGGCTACGCAGGATATTATTTATGATTACGATATTCGGAAAGATGAATTGGTGTACAATGGCAGACTGTTGCCATTTCTTAACCTCGGCGACAATAGTGAAGTTAGTAATCATTTACAGTGGTGGCGCTCGCTTATCCATCCTGAAGACCTCGACCATGTTACTGCTACCCAACAACAGGTGTTGCATGGCAAACAGACCAACTGGGAATGCGAATACCGTGTAAATTGCGGCAGCGAGGGCTACAAATATGTTTTCGATCAGGGTTATTATATTTACAATGGTGAAGCAGAGCCGGTACGGCTTACAGGTGCGATAAAAGACATAAACGACCTGATGCTGATAGATGAAGAGAACCGCCGCCTTGCACAGATCATTACGAATGTAGATAACCTGATAGTGCTTGTTGATACGGAAAATAAGGTTGTTTGGGTGAACAAAGCCTTTGAGGTGCACACTGGTTATACTTTAAGCGAGATTATCGGGCTTAATCCGGACGACTTTATGCCGGGCGGGGATACATCGCAGGAAACGCTGACTTATGTAGTCGATTCCAAACGCAAGCAACTGTCATTCTCAGCTGAGTACGTTCAATATACTAAAAACAAGGGCAAACAATGGATCAGTGCAGCCTATACACCGCTGTACAATGATATTGGCAGGCATACAGGTTATATTTCCGTACAAAACATTATTACTGCACGCAAGGAGCGCGAAGACTATATCAATGCCCAGAACAAAATATTGCAGGAAGTAGCATGGCTAAGCTCGCACGAGGTACGCAGGCCGGTGGCATCAATTTTAGGCCTTACTTATTTGTATCAAAATTCCGAGTCGGCGGGAGAGAAGGATGAAATACTTCACCTGATAAATAAATGCGCCAATGATCTCGATGGCATTGTACATAATATAACGGCCAGGGTAAATAACGAACTGAGCGCCATTTACATCCCGGCCGAGAATGAATTTGAGGCTGATATAGTTTTACAACAGCCCCCGCTTAAGAACTAATTATGCTTGTTTGGCAAACTGAAGATTGATCAATATTTTGATATCGTCGCCCAATACCACAGAACCGGTATCAGTAACGCCGCTCCAGCTTAAACCGAAATCTTTGCGGTTGATCTTGCCGGTAACTTCAAAACCTGCTTTAGTATTGCCATAAAAATCGCCTGCTACACCGCCGTGTTCAACGTCAAGTGTTACAGATTTAGTTACGCCTTTCATGGTAAGGTCACCTGTTAATTTATATTGGTCGTCATCCTCTTTGGTGAAAGAAGTTGATTTGAAAGTGATCTTAGGATATGCGGCCGAATCAAAGAACTCAGCGCCTTTCAGGTGATCGTCACGCATAGTTTGATTGGTGTCGATGCTGTCAACGTCAAGTGAGAAGCTAATGTCTGCACCTGAAAAATCTGCATTTTCGGTTGTTAGTTCGCCTTCAAAAGTTTTGAATGAACCTGTTACAGTTGAGATAACTAAGTGTTTGATCTTGAACTGTACTTCTGAGTGCATAGGATCAAGCACCCATTTTGTTAATGTTTCCGTTGCCATAATTATTTTATTGTTGATTGTATTTATTGATGCAAATGTAAGTAGATATATGTTTAAACATATATTTTATTTTCATAGATTACAATCGGTTTACAATTGTATTAACGGCTAAGGTAGAGGATGGTTTTTATAGAAATTGTTAAGCTTTGGTTAAGGACACAAGCGTGACATTGTCTTTTCTTAGTTTTTTTGCAGCCTTTTAAGAGAAACTAAAACTACATTATTTAGCTATTTTATTATTGTAAACTGCTGTATATCTGTATTTTATATTTTTATGAATTGTAGCAAACTGTAGCAAAAGCGTAGCGTTTTGTACATGGAACCATTAAAAAACGCTACACTTTGCTACAGTTGAAATAATATCAATGCTCATGATTGAGATGATAAAAATTTTTATCACAAGACAATGGATTTTTATGATGCAATTGCTATAAATCTAACAACACAAATCAGCAAAGCAGAGAAATAAAAGCTGTTGTTTTATAAGCGACTATCGCTCAAACGTCAACCGCTTACCCGGTACGTCACTGATCATCCCATCGCTATAAGCCAAATTACCCGATACGATAGTATGTTTGATTTTTGATCGGAAAGTAGTTCCTTCAAAAGGGCTCCAACCGCATTTGTACAGGATATTGCTTTTATCAACTGTCCACGGGCTGTTCAGATCAACCAGCGCAAGGTCGGCCCAATAGCCTTCGCGGATAAAGCCACGTTTTTCTATCTGGAAGCAAATGGCTACGTTATGCGCCATTTTTTCGGCAACCTGCTCAAGTGTTATCTTGCCCTGGTAGTGCAGTTCCAAAATAGCAGGCAGGGCATGCTGTACCAAAGGCCCGCCGGATGGCGCCTGCAAATAAGGCAGCGATTTTTCCTCAATGGTATGTGGCGCATGATCGGTCGCAATAACATCTATACGGCCATCCAAAACGGCTTTTAATATTCCGTCACGGTCGGCTTCCGTTTTTACAGCCGGGTTCCATTTAATGAAGTTGCCTTTGGTTTCATAATCCTGATCGGTGAACCATAGATGATGTATGCAGGCTTCGGCGGTGATCCTTTTGTCCTTTAACGGGATATCATTACTGAACAGATGCGTTTCCCTTTCAGTCGAAATATGCAGAATATGTAATCGCGTGTTATATTTCTTAGCCAGCTCAACTGCCATAGACGACGACAAATAACAAGCCTCCGCACTACGGATCTTAGGATGAAGTTTAACCGGTATATTCTCACCGAGCAATTGTTTATAGTGCTCCAGGTTGCTTTTTATGGTTGCCTCATCTTCGCAATGCGTAGCCACCAGCATAGGCGACTGCGAAAAAATATTTTCCAATGTTTTAGGATCGTCCACCAGCATATTGCCTGTTGATGAACCCATGAACACCTTTACCCCGCAAACATTATTTACATCGGTACGCAGCACCTCGTCGATATTATCATTGCTGGCGCCCATAAAAAACGAATAATTGGCAGGAGAGGAGTGGGCAGCAATATCATACTTCTGCTGCAAAAGTTCCTGTGTCAGCGTATTCGGCACCGTGTTGGGCATCTCCATAAAAGAAGTAATTCCACCCGCAACTGCCGCACGCGATTCGGTATGAATATTCGCTTTATGCGTCAATCCCGGCTCACGGAAATGCACCTGGTCGTCTATACAGCCGGGGAAAAGGTGCAAGCCTTCGGCATTGATCTCTTTATCCGCTCTGGCATTTATCGTACCGTCAATTCGCTCTATAAAACCGTCTTTAACCAAAAGGTCGGCTACAAATTGCTTGTTTTCGTTAACGATGGTTGCGGATTTGATGAGAATGGAAGACATGGTGCGAATTTAGAGATTAGTGATTAGAGATTGGAGATTAGGTGAAAAAAAATGGCGATTCTGTTTGCGCTCGTTCCCGACAAGCGTAGCAGTAGACGGGTGCAAGCAATAATGATCGGACAGTTTGGAAGTTTTACTTGCTACCCAATCTGATAGGTTTCAGCGCCTCAACACCGCTTGGCAACAAATTTCCGCAGCGATATAAACTATAAGCATCTGGTTTTTTTGACCATGGGTCTGAGTCCCATGCAAAATAAGTGACGCCAACCAGGCGCCCTTGTGCCGCAGCTTTTGCAAAAACATTCATCATTTCCTTAACCAATAATGTTCTGTTTGAATCATCAGCAGGGCAATTCATGTCGGTATTATTAAAGCCCCACTCTGTTACCCAGCCAGGCTTCCCCGTTTTAGAGCCAGCTGTACGGCACCCGGCAATTTCAACGCTGTTAAAACGAGCGGCCCTTTTGGCATCAGCCGCAGCGTTCCCCGGTTGATCGCCGGAAGGGTAGCTGTGAATGCCATACGCATCCACCAATGAATCAATCCCGTTAGTTTGAAGAAACTTGATAGTAGCCGGCAGGCTTACCATGTCTTCTTTTTTATTATTGTATAGTTTCGCTCCATCCTGCGCAGAAACCATCCCGGCCAAAATAATAGGTGTGTTATGATTTAGTTTAGAATGATCGCGTACCTCTTTAAGTACTCTCATCACTTTAATATATTGCAGAAATCCTTTAGCGATCTGCTTGCCTTCGGGATCATTATACAGGTCGTTAAGGCTTAATATTTTACCCTCGCCGGGTATAGGAAATTCAGGATTAAAGGCAGCCCAGTTGATCTCATTCCCAAATTCAATGGCGGTAAGCTGTATATTGTTCGCATCCAGCTGGTCAAATAAAGATTGATAATAAGCTTTCGACAGGTTTACGTCTGCTGATGACAGCGGATGTCCGCCCCACATTTGAGGAAAGTTTACCGGGTCGTAGGCACGTGAAGGCGCGCCCGGAGAGTATTGCGCGCTAACTATCAATTGTATCTTAATACCCTGCCCGGCAGCGCGCTTAGCATAGTCTATTCCCTTTGCATCGGCGGTTATGCCGCAGCGTATTACATGCACGCCTGCAGAGTGGAGTTGTTGCAACGTAGCATTTTGATTGGCAATACTTGCCCGCATGGGGTTTACTACGTTTACACCTACAACTGCCTGTTTATAATTGGCAGTTAAATTTTGCGCCCGCGCTGCAGTAAAAAAACATAGGGCAAAGGCAAATAAGCAAGAGTATTTTTTCATAAGCTGTTTTTTAGTAGGATCGGGTTGATAGCTAATCGTTTAACGGCTATAAAAATTTATTTAGCCAACGGCGTAATTGAAAATGTGGTGATATTGAAATAAGACCGAAAGTTGGTAAGACCCCGGGTAAACGGATGATGTAAAATCTTCCGGACTTTCGCTCTTCCTGACTTTCCGACTCAAAACCCTATCTTTGCCCGCATGGCATCCACCTTCGAAGATTTTCAGTTCAACCGGCAAATACTCAATGCCATAGCCGACGCCGGTTATACCGAACCTACACCTATACAAGAAAAAGCCATCCCACCTATATTGAACGGACAGGATGTAATGGGCATTGCACAAACCGGTACAGGTAAAACGGCAGCCTATGTTTTGCCCATCGTAATGAAGCTTAAATATGCCCAGGGTGAAAATGCGCGCTGCCTCATCATAGCGCCAACACGCGAACTGGCCATGCAGATAGAGGAAAACATCAACACCTTTACCAAATACACTGATTTGCGTACCGTTGTATTATATGGCGGCATCGGCCCCAAGACACAGATAGAAAATATTCAAAAAGGCGTCGATATTATTGTAGCTACACCCGGCCGCTTTATGGATGTTTATTTGGCCGGCCATATCTTCACAAAACCAATGCAAATATTGGTGCTCGACGAAGCCGACAAGATGATGGACATGGGCTTTATGCCGCAAATCAACCGGATCTTGGAAGTGGTGCCTGTAAAACGGCAAAACCTGCTTTTTTCGGCGACTATGTCCGATAAAATACAGCAGTTATCGTATAACTTCCTGGAATTCCCTACTGTAGTGGAGGTTACACCGCAAGCTACGCCCGCGCAAACCGTTAGCCAGCGGTTATACCAGGTGCCAAACCTTAAAACCAAAATTAACCTGCTGAAACACTTGCTGGATGATACTGACGATATTAAAAAACTGATCATCTTCTGCAAAACCCGCGTGGTAGCCGAGGATGTTTACAAATTCCTGGAGCGTAAACTCGGGCAGGAGCAGGTGAAAGTGCTGCATGCCAATAAAGGGCAGAACACACGCATTAACAGCATGAATTCATTTAAAAATGATGAGGTTAAAATATTGGTGGCTACCGATGTTGCCGCCCGCGGTATTGATGTGAGCGATGTAAGCCACGTGATCAACTTTGATGTGCCGGTGGTGATTGAGGATTATGTGCATCGTATTGGTCGTACAGGTAGGGCGTACCAGTCGGGCGTGGCTATCACTTTTGCTGCGGAGTCTGAAGAATATTATGTAAATAAGATCGAAAAGCTCATCAGGCAAAAAATAACCGTGTCTCCGTTGCCGGAGGCTGTTTTTGTTGAGGAAACACCTTATGAGGAACGCCAGGCGCAGGCCAAAGAAATAGATATGCAAAAGCGACGTGAAGACCCGGACTTTAAGGGCGCCTTCCACGAAAAGAAAACACTCAATAAAAAAAAGAAATTCCAGGCGGTAAGGGCCAAAGCAGATCCTGAAAAGGCTGCCCGCAAATTCCGTAAAAAGCGATAAACACACATGCCGACGACTAAAAATTTCCGGTTAACTCCTCTTAATATCGTAAGCGCCTTGTTCCTGCTTACAGCAGTTTATATTTTTATTTATGGCGCCGGTCTTATCGGGATGCAGGTGCATTATTTAGGCAGCGCCATCGGGTGGATCTTCCTGCTGTTTGCCTTTGTTGTGTCATTTTTGGATATTATGCTGCGGAATTTTTTCCCGCAAACCAAAAAGTTATGGATTGTAGAGCTAAGCTTTATAACTTTGACGCTTATAATTTTTTTACTCGTTAAATAATGAAAAGAGCTGAAATAAAACTGATCGTTGATATGGACGATAACAATGTGCCTGAAAATATTACCTGGGAATCAACCGATTCGCAAAACAAAGAGGCGCTGCCCGTAAAATCAATGATGCTGGCTCTGTGGGATCATAACTATAAAAATACCCTTCGCATAGATCTTTGGACAAAGGATATGCCGGTTGACGAAATGAAACGCTTCTTCTTTGAAACGTTGCAAACCATGGGCGACAGCTTCCTGCGTGCAACAGGAGAAACAAATATTGTAGAAGACCTGCGCGATTATTGCGCTCATTTCGCCGAAAAAATGGAACTTAACCCTCAAAAATAATATATGCGCATCAGCTCATTTATTTCATTTGTTGGCTTTGCCGCTGTATTGATCGCCACGTTTTGTCCGTTGGCGCATTTTTTTATCGTGCATGAAACCATTTACAAAATAAATCAGCCTTATGGCCTCATTCTGCTGCTTATTTCAATGATCGGTATTTTGGGCTGCGTATTCAGCAACAGCAATTTAACCCGGTTGATGGCATGGATAAATCTTGCGCTCATCATTTTGTTATTCGTTGCCGCGGTATTTAAAATGTCGCATTACTTCAATTTCATGCCTTTTCATTGGGGTGCGGAATCATTAAATAACCACATCAAATTCGATTGGGGCTGGTACCTGATGCTTGCCGGGACTATCATAGCGCTTGCCGGAACTTTTGCCAAAAAGCCTATAAGTTTTACTGCGACTAATAAATTAGCCGATAACAGTTAAAACTTTGTAAACCTACAACTGTATGTTGTTTCATAAATATGTTTTCTGTCGCATATTTTTAACATATTTGTAATACATAAATCTATCTTAAATGTTAAAACTTTCTTTCCGCAACCAGGTCCTTACCGGGTTTGCAGTATCGATAATCCTCGTTTTAATAGTAGGCGTATTGTCTATCATCAGCATCAACCAACTTGAAGATGACACGATCATGGTTGAGCATTCCCAGCAGATCGTAAAATCATCCAATGATCTTTTACAATTATTGATCGATGCAGAAACAGGTATGCGCGGCTACGCAGCTACAGGAAACAGAACTTTTCTCGATCCTTACAATTCGGCCTTACCTAATATTACTGTAGATCTTAACGATCTTCGCACGCTCACTGTTGACAATCCGGCACAGACAGCAAGGGTTGAAAAGCTGAGTGAGCTGGTAAATAAGCAGCTGGTACTATTGAAAGCGAATGTCGATACACGAGAGTCAAAAGGCTTGCAATACATGGTCGATAATGCTACACTTTTCAGCGGCAAGCAGGTCATGGATCAAATACGTCAGTATAAAACAGACCTTCTCGACCAGGAAAACAGGTTGCTGGATGCCCGTAAGAAAAGTTCAGCGCAAGCCTCTTCAGAAACAGAAATTATCGTTATTACCGGCTCTATTATATTCCTGCTTATTATAGGCGTGTTATTTTATTATATCCAAAAAACTTTTGAGGAACAAAAGAAAGCTGAAGAAACGGTAAGGCTGGCAAATATTGAGCTGGAGCGCGTACTCGAACAAAATGAGGCACAAAACTGGTTGCTGAAAGGCGTTGCCAATATAAACGAGAAAATACAAGGCCAGCTAAGCGAAAAGGAATTAAGCAAGAATGTGCTAGCCGAAATTTGTGACTATACGCATGCGCTGGCAGGTACTTTCTATCTTTTCAATTCCGAGGAAGAACGACTTGAGTTATATTCTTCCTATGCCTTCCACGATCCGCAGAAATTGAAAAAAGAGATCAGGCTTACAGAAGGTTGGATAGGGCAGGCGGCAGAAAACGGTAAGGAAGTTATTCTGAAAGGAAAGCTGAATGACAATTTTAACATAGAAAGTTCTATCCTGAGTGATCAGCTCACAGAAACTATTATCCTTCCTTTCTTTTATGATAAGAAACTTAAGGGCGTAATAGAAATTGCCTGCGATAGGGAGATAGACGATAATACCCGTAACTATCTGTCAATTGTTGGGAATAATGTTGCCATCGCGGTAAATACTGCACAGGCGCGTACCATAATGCACGACCTGTACGAAGAAACCCAACAGCAGGCCGAAGAATTGGAAGCACAGCAGGAAGAAATGCGCGTAACCAACGAAGAGCTGATGAACAAAACAGAAATGCTCGAGGCATCAGAAGAAGAGTTACGCGTACAGCAGGAAGAATTGCGCAGCATAAACGCAGAGCTGGAAGAAAAGGCCAGCCTGCTGGAAGAAAAGAACCAGGCTATTGAAGAAGCACGCCAGGCGATCAATATCAAAGTAGAGGAACTGGAAACCACCGGCCGCTACAAATCAGAGTTCCTTGCCAATATGAGCCATGAGTTACGTACGCCGCTGAACAGTATACTGGTATTGGCGCGTATACTGAAAGATAACAAAACCACCAATCTTAGCGACGATCAGATAAAATATGCCAGTGTAATATTTAATGCGGGTAATGACCTGCTGACGCTGATCAATGACATCCTCGACCTTTCGAAAGTAGAATCAGGTAAGCTTGATATGCAGATCGAAGATATTAAGGTAACTGAGATTGTGAGGGACATGGAAATGCTGTTTACTGAATTGGCTTCCAGCAAGAAAATTAAATTTACAAACAACATATCAGGCGTACCAGACACCATCTTTACCGATAAAACGAGAATAGAACAGGTCATCAAGAACCTGCTTTCAAACGCATTTAAGTTTACGCCTGATGGGGGCAGTATCGCTATAAGCGTATTGCCGGGCCAGAAGGCTGATACGATTAGCTTCGCCATAAAAGACTCCGGAGTAGGCATACCGAAGGATAAACAGAATGTGATCTTCGAAGCCTTTAAACAGGCAGATGGTTCCACCAGCCGTAAATATGGCGGCACGGGCCTTGGTCTTTCTATCAGCCGCGAGCTGGCCCTGTTGCTTGGTGGTTCGATCAGCGTTAGCAGTGAACCGGGCCAGGGCAGTGAGTTTACATTGACCATACCTTTCAAAGCAAACCAACAAATAGCTCCGCAAATAGCAGAACCTGTTTTGCCGACTGTAGAAACTATTAAAATTGAAAACATTCCGTTAAAGCCAGCCGTAAAAAAGGAGTCGGGCAAGGACCCGTTAGTGGTAATTGTTGAGGATGACCGCAATTTTGCCTCAATTTTGCAGGACTACTCAAAAGGCCATGGCTATAAATCAGTAGTGGTACATAACGGCTCGGATGCTGTTGATGTGATTCGGGAAAACATGCCTGATGCCGTTATACTTGATATTATGCTTCCGGGCAAAGACGGCTGGCAGATATTAAAGGAGCTCAAACAATCGGCTGATACGGCGTCTATACCGGTACATATGATGTCGGCGAACGATACATCGGTAAACCAGGCACGTAAAGAAGGCGCTATCAGCTTCCTTAAAAAGCCGATAGACACCGGCGCCCTCGACAAGTTATTTACTGATATGAAGCAAAGCGGTACTGACTTTAAACAGATATTGCTGGTTGAAGATCATAAAGCGCAAAGCCAGGCGCTTAAGGAGATGATGGAATCGCGGGGCATAACGGTTGACCAGGCTTTTGATGGTGAATCGGCTTTCAGGATGCTGAACGAGAACGAATACCAATGCGTTATCCTTGATCTAAACCTGCCGGATATATCAGGGCTCGACCTGCTTGATAAGATAAAGGCCGTGGATAGGTTTATGGAACTGCCCGTTATTGTAAATACTGCTATGGAGCTGGATAAAACATCCGTAAACAGGCTTATGCAGTACGCAAATGCAATGGTTGTTAAAACAAATAAATCATCAGACAGGTTAATAGACGAAGTGAATCTTTTCCTGAATAAGATAAGTGAAGCTACAACAAAACCGGCGCAATCGGTTAAGAATATGGTAATGAACAAAGGGAAAGAAGCTATTAAGGGTAAAAAAGTATTGATTGTTGACGACGATATGCGCAACATCTTTGCATTGAGCAGTGCATTGGAAAGTTACGACTTTGTAGTAGACATAGCCAACGATGGCGAAGAAGCTATAGCCAAACTGGAAGACACACCAGATATTGACATTGTACTGATGGACATTATGATGCCTAAAATGGATGGTTATGAAGCTACAAAATATATCCGTAAGCAAAGCAAATGGAACAAATTGCCTGTTATAGCTTTAACAGCAAAAGCGATGAAGGACGATCGCGAAAAATGCATAGCAGCGGGAGCGAATGACTATATAACCAAACCGGTTGATATAGACAGGCTTATCGCACTGATGCAGCTGTGGTTAGGAAGCTGATTATGAACGACGGAAGTGGCTTAACAGACGCGCAACTAAATGAACTGACAGACCTGGTGAATAAAGTTCACGGGTTTGACTTCTCGGCCTACTCGAAAGCATCATTAAAACGTAGGGTTGTAAGGGTAATGACCAATAAGAGCATGCGCTTTTACGACCTTAAACACGCTTTGGTAAATAATAACGATTTTTTCCAGTGGTTCCTGGACGAGATCACCGTTAATGTTACCGAAATGTTTCGCGACCCGGACTTTTATAAAGCATTAAATAAGCAGGTTATACCTTATCTTTCTACCTACCAGCACGTAAAAGTTTGGAGCGCCGGATGCTCATCGGGCGAAGAAGTTTACTCACTGGCTATTTTGCTTAACGAAGCAGGGTTAGGGAAAAAGTCATTTATTTATGGTACAGACGTAAACACCGAGATGCTAAAGGAAGCGCGTCGTGGTATATATAGTCTTAAAAAGATCAGGAACTATGCCGAGAACTACCAGCTCACAGGCTTAAAAGGCACTTTGACAGATCATTTCACCATTATGTACGACGCTGCAACTATACATAATGAATTGAAAAATAACAGTCTTTTTTCTATTCACAGCCTTGTTTCCGACAGCATTTTTAACGAGTTTCAGATGATCTGCTGCCGTAATGTGTTCATCTATTTTGAGACAGAATTGCAGGAGCGGGTATTGGAGCTTTTCTATAACAGTTTGTCGCCCTTAGGCTTTCTGTGCATGGGCACAAAAGAGGCTATACGGTCGGACAGGCTGAAGAAAAAATTTAAAGTAATAAACGCACGGGAAAATATATATCAAAAAATTGCCGATTGATCAAAAATTAATATCGCGTTGGCAAGACTCAGAGATTTTGCTTCTTGGTGGTTCTGCAGGATCATTCAATATCATTTTTCGTGTAATAAGAAATATGGACAGCGATTTCGGGAAGGCGGTAATAGTGGTGATTCACAGGCGAAAGAATTTTTTTTCGGAAATTGAAAAACTATTCGCAGAGAATTCTCGTATGCTGTTCAAGGAAATTACTGACAAAGAGAAAATAAAGCCAAATACGGTATACGTAGCACCAGCAAATTATCATACATTAGTAGAAAAGGAGCGGTGTTTTGGCTTGGATGTTTCCGAATCGGTCTGGTATTCAAAGCCGTCGATAGATGTGACTTTTGAAAGTGCCGCCGATGTATACAAACAGCGATGTACTGCAATTTTGTTTTCAGGTGCTAACCAGGATGGTGCGGATGGATTATTGACGTTGAGGAACACCGGTGCGCTCACTATTGCACAAGATCCGTTGGATGCTGAAATGCCTCAAATGCCCGAAGCGGCTATAAATATCGATGCTGCTGAATATATACTTCGAACGTCCGAAATTTTAGAGCTTATAGAATTAAAATAATTGCCGATACAAATAATAACAACTCAACCCACACCATATTAATATGACCCCCATTAATATTCTGTTAGTTGATGATAAAGAGCCGAACATTATTGCGCTTGAAGCATTGATAAAGCGAAATGATATCCGTATTTTTTCAACTACATCACCCAACGAAGCTTTAAAAATAGCCTGGGATAATCACATCAGCATAGCACTGCTGGACGTTCAAATGCCCGAAATTGACGGCTTTGAACTAGTGGATATGCTGAAGTCAAATCCGCGTACCAAAGATATCCTCGTCATATTCGTTACAGCCATCTCCTTCGAGCCAAAATATGCTATTAAAGGCTATACCAGCGGCGCAATCGATTACCTGTACAAGCCTTTGGACCCGTATATTACTTCTGCTAAGGTTGATTCCTTTGTGCAGCTGGCACGTAACCAGGAGGAAATAAAGCAAAAGAATGAAGAATTGCAGAACTATGCGCTGATGATCAAAAACTCAGCAGATGTGATCTGTTCAATCAATGCGCAAAACTTTCGCATACAAACTATAAATCCTGCGGTAGAAAAGATTCTGGGCTTTAAGCCGGAAGAGTTGATCGGTAAAAGCATTATCGACAGCGCAACGGAGACAGACCGTTCGGCCTTTCGGAAAAAGCTTGGTGAGATCATTAAAGACAATCTTACTTTTTCAGTTTTCGAGTTCAGGTTCGAAACTTTTGATAAACGGATGATATGGATCGAGTGCCGGGCATCATACCAAAATAAGGCCATATTTATCAATATGAGCGATGTTTCTCCGCAAAAGAGCTACCTGGAACAACTGGTAAAGTCAAAAGATGCAGCCGAACAGGGCAAAAAGGCAAAGGAAACTTTCCTGGCCAATATGAGTCATGAGCTGCGTAACCCGATCAATGGCATTGTGGGTGTGACACAGTTATTGCGCAAAACGCCGCTTAGCGACCAGCAATCAGGTTTAATAAATTTACTGGATACCTCGTCGCACTCATTATTGGGTGTGATCAATGATATATTGGATATATCAAAGATAGAAGCAGGCAAATTCAGCATCATTCGTGCCGACAGTAACCTGCATGAGACTGTGGATGCCGTATACAAGCTGTTGAAATTTAAGGCAGACGAAAAGCAGGTGGAATTTATATTGGATATCGACCCCGCTGTGCCTGAGTACCTGAGTTTTGATACGCTTCGTCTTAACCAGATCTTAATGAACCTGCTGAGTAATGCCATTAAGTTTACTGACCGCGGCTTTGTGAAGCTGAAGGTTACGGCCTTAGGCAAGACGAACGACAAAGTAAAAGTAAAATTTACCGTTGAAGACACTGGTATAGGGGTTGCAAATGATAAACTTGGCAAAATATTCGAGTCATTTGAACAGGCTGATGACGATACCTCCAATAAGTACGGCGGTACCGGGCTTGGGCTGGCCATAGTGAAAAAACTGGCTGAGCTAAAAGGAGGGGAACTTACCTTCAGCAGCCAGTTGGGTAAAGGAAGTGTATTCAATTTTACCAATTGGTATACAATTGCTGCGAAACCGAAACCAACACCCGGTAAAAACAAGGACAGCAAATTGGCGCCATTTAAAAATGTGAGCATTTTGGTAGCCGAAGATAACCTGATCAACCAATTCGTTTTATCAAAAATGCTTGCTGATTGGGGCGTACATGTTGAAATGGTGGACAACGGGCGCAAACTGCTTGAAAAACTGCTGCTTGAAGATTTTGACCTGGTGCTAATGGATACCCATATGCCTGAAATGGACGGTTACGAAGCTGCAAAAGCTATTCGTGTAGATATGAAAGAGCCTAAACGCAGCATACCGATCATTTCACTTTCTGCTGCTGTGTTGGATCATGAGCAAAGTGACGCGATTGCAGCCGGAATGGATGACGTACTTTCAAAACCTTTCCAGCCATTTGAGCTGCACGATAAGATAGAGCGTTTGTTGAAAATTAAAACAGTGTAGTTTGGCCAACGCCGGCTACACGTGCTTCATGTTCAAGCAGCCATCTTTTGCGCCATACGCCGCTGGCATAGCCGGTTAAGCTGCCATCGGAGCCGATAACCCTGTGACAAGGCACCACTATCCAAAGCGCATTTTTGCCATTCGTGGATGCAATGGCCCGAATGCCAAGCGGATTGTTCAAAATGCGCGATTGCTGGCCATAACTAATTGTTCTGCCATAGGGAATAGTAAGTAATTGCTGCCAAACTTCCTGCTGAAAATCAGAACCAGGCTGCTTTATCGGAAGATCGAATTCCTTTCTTGTACCGGCGAAGTATTCATCCAACTGTTTGATAGCTGCATTCAGCAACAGATCGTCAACGGGCGCAACTTCGTGCTCCTCATCTCTTGCTGAAACCGAAGTAATAAACCCATCCTCAGCTGTGATGCGCGCCAGGCCTAACGGTGTACGATAGTAGGCTGTTTTCGCAGATTGCTCTTTGTTTTCCATGCTTCAGAACAATATTAGCCAATTTTCAATTGTCGGTCAATCCTAATCCGTCAACTAATTGTAACTTCGCGCCATGCAGCTCATCAACCAGACCTGGGATCTTCTGAAAAAAGAAATATTGCTGGAGTGGCGTTCAAAATACGCTTTCAACGGTGTGCTGCTGTATATCGTATCAACAGTTTTTATTACTTACATCTCCTTCAGCCTAAGCGGCGGCTTCGGAACATCAGACGGCTATAAAATAACCTGGAATGTACTTTTCTGGATCATTATGCTGTTTGCCGCAGTAAATGCCATCACCAAAAGCTTTGCGCAGGAGAATAAAGGGCGACTGCTGTATTATTATTCTATCGCCAGTCCGCAGGCTATTATCCTTTCCAAAACCATTTATAACATTTTGCTGATGACGTTGCTCAGTATATTGGCATTGATCATTTACCAGATATTTTTTACTAACTCATTAGGCGACCCGCTGTTTTATTTCATAGCTGTATTGCTTGGGAGCATCAGCTTTTCAACTGTATTTACCATGATATCCGCTATTGCTTCAAAAGCAGCTAATAACGGAACACTAATGGCCATCCTTAGTTTCCCGGTAATTATCCCTGTTATTTTACTGCTCATCCGCATTAGTAAATATGCAATGGATGGGCTTGAACGCAGCGCCAGCTATGGCAGTATTGGTGCGTTATGCGCACTGAATATTATGGTGATCGCCGCCTCGCTTATCCTTTTTCCTTTCCTGTGGCGCGACTAATTAAGGCTTGTTTAGAAACGTTCTAATCTTTTTGATCTTTTATTTGGATTAAGTCTAAATAAGATGTTTCTTTGCACCGTTATAAAAACAGACGATGCAAGCAAAAACCTTTACACTTTTATTCTGCTCATTATTTATCTCAGGCGTTGCGCTGGCGCAGGCTCCGACCACTACGTCCGAAGATTCACTAACCAACAGTCTTTCAAAAAGCGGTACTGCAATTGGTGGCTATGGCGATGCCTTTTATTCAAAGAATCAATTTCTTGGCACTTCACGCGTCGATCTGGAGCGTTTCGTGCTATTTGTAGACCATAAATTCAACGAAAAAGTTTCTTTCTTTTCTGAACTGGAAGTAGAGGATGCAAAAGTTGACGGCGGCGAAAGCGGGGGCGAGGTTTCGATAGAACAGGCTTACCTGAAATTTAACCTGAATGCTAATCAATATATCACTGCCGGGCTATTTCTGCCGCGTATAGGCATCCTAAATGAAAACCACTTACCCAATACTTTTAATGGTAACGAGCGCAACTATGTGGAAACGTTTATCATTCCATCTACCTGGCGCGAATTAGGCGTAGGTTTTAACGGTAACCTGCCCACAGCGCCGGTTACTTATTACGTGGGATTGGTAACAGGCCTTAACTCAGCTGGTTTTGTACACGGTACAGGTTTGGTCGACGGTCGTTATGAGGGCCGCAACGCAGGCGGTAACAACCTTGCACTGACTGCAGCTTTGCAATATTTTCACGGCGACTTCCGTGCACAGATCTCCGGCTATTACGGCGGTACAGTTAGCGAAAGCAAGCGTAAAGCGGATAGCTTAGGTTTAAACTCAGGCATATTCGGCACGCCCGTAGCTATTGGCGAAGGCGATATTATGTACACCAGCAGTGGTTTCTCAACCCGGGCCCTGGCAACTATCGTTAATATCCCCAATGCTTCAAGCATCAACTCGGCATTTGCCAATAATACACCACAAACTGAATGGGGCGCTTATTTAGAGCTGGCATACGATCTTTTATATCTTGATAAACATCCGCACGAGCAACAATTTAATGTATTTGTGAGAGATGAAAGATTTGATATGAACTACCAGGTCCCGGCAAACGGTATTTATGACGGCACGCTGGATCAGAACCACATTGTAGCCGGTTTTAGCTATCTGCCAAATAAAAATGTGGCTATAAAAGCCGATGTGCGTTTTATACATACCGGTAATCAGAACCCGGCATTGATCGTCAATCCAAACCCAGTTATACTGCCCTATCAGGTAAATAATAACCTGATAGATTTAGGTATAGCGTTCTCATTTTAATGTTATGGACAGAAGAAAATTTGTAAGCCAATCATGTACCATGTGCCTTGCGATAGGCGCGGGGATGATAGTCGGTTCATTGTCGTCGTGTGCAACGTTACCGGCGTACAAAACAGTCATTAACAATAACACAGTAACCGTACCCACTGATCTGTTTGCAAATGGCAACTTCCAGGTTATACAGCCACAAAAGTTATACTACAACATCGGCCTGCGTAAGGAAAATGACGGTACTTACACCGCGCTTCTATTGCGCTGTACACATGCTGATAACCAGCTGACGCCGACAGGCAACGGCTTTACCTGTAACCTTCACGGCAGCAAGTTCGACCAGGAAGGGCATGTTACCAATGGCCCGGCCGCACGTAATTTAAAGAAATACCCCACCGAAGTAATATCAAATCAAATCATCATC
>Ga0206937_10055_pt1 | contig 36627 bp, 23 predicted proteins | sample Alteio_BWOrgHeat_11_FD_152923 | JGI IMG/M metagenome (GOLD analysis project Ga0206937, IMG submission 152923) | Enriched cells from forest soil in Barre Woods Harvard Forest LTER site, Petersham, Massachusetts, United States -... | ecosystem: Environmental > Terrestrial > Soil > Temperate forest >... | reverse complement strand
ACGCCGCCATGCTCAACAATATCAGCCACCAATTTCTTCAGCTCTATCATGTCGCGCTTCATGTCAAACAATACCTTATATAACAGGTCGCGCTCCGTGTAGTCTTCTTTATTCTGATTGCCTTCAATACGCATAGGCAGATTTTTACCTGTTTCCTGCGGGATGTAAGTTTGCAGCGTCGGGCCGGTGATCACACGGTCGGTTTCCAAAACGGCCAGTTGTTCGGCGAGGTTTTTCAATTGCCTTACGTTGCCCGGCCATGAATATTCGACCAATAACCGTTGCGCATCGTCATCCAGCTGGATAGGCGGCGTGCGGTATTTAGCAGTAAAGTCGGATGTGAATTTTCTAAACAACAGGTAGATATCTTCCTTACGGTCGCGCAATGGCGGGATACGAAGGGGAACGGTATTTAAACGATAGTACAGATCCTCGCGAAACTTGCCATTCTTCACTGCTTCGTAAACATCCACATTGGTAGCTGCAATAACGCGTACGTTGGTTTTTTCAACCTTCGATGAACCTACTTTAATGAACTGGCCCGACTCCAGAACGCGCAATAAACGCGCCTGTGTGCCAAGCGGCATTTCGGCAATTTCGTCCAGGAAAATAGTACCGCCGTTAACGGTTTCAAAATAACCTTTACGTTCGCCTACAGCGCCGGTGTATGCGCCTTTTTCGTGACCGAATAATTCTGAGTCGATAGTGCCTTCAGGTATGGCGCCACAGTTTACGGCAATGAACGGCCCGTGTTTACGCGGACTCATCTGGTGGATGATGTGTGAGAACACCTCCTTACCACTACCGCTCTCACCGGTGATCAAAACCGAAATATCGGTTGGCGCTACCTGGTTAGCTATATTTATTGCCCGGTTCAATAACGGCGAGTTGCCGATAATGCCGAAGCGTTGTTTAATTTCTTGTATGTCCATTAGGTATAGTGATCAGAGATTAGTTGATTAGAGATTAGTTGGAATCTCGTCAATTCATCGTTAATCCAATAATTCATTAAACAACCACACCAATTAATGTAGCTGTTGTACAGCGATCAATGTGTACATCTACATACTGACCGGGTTTATAACTTTCTGCAACCGGGAAAACAACCATTGCATTCTGGTCGCTGCGGCCGCAGTAATCCTTGTCTGATTTTTTAGAGAAACCTTCTATCAGCACCTTTTGCGTACTGCCGACCAATAACTTTAAACGTTCGTGCGAATATTGCTGCTGTTTCTGTACCACTTCGCTCAGGCGGCGGCGTTTTACCGGTTCAGGGATATCGTCGGCATAACGTTTAGCCGCTAAAGTTCCCGGCCTTTCAGAATACATGAACATGTAGGCGAAATCATATTTCACATAGTCCATCATGCTTAACGTTTCCTGGTGCTCTTCCTCCGTCTCTGTACAAAACCCGGTGATCACATCGGTTGATATAGCACAACCCGGCAAGATCCTGCGTATAGCATCGATCCTGTTCATATACCACTCGCGGTCGTAAGTTCGGTTCATCAGCTCCAGCACACGGCTGTTGCCCGACTGCACCGGCAGGTGGATATACTTACAGATGTTATCGTATTTTTTAATAGTGTATAGTACTTCGTCTGTAATATCTTTTGGGTGCGAGGTGGAGAAGCGGATTCTTAATTCAGGGCTTACTTGTGCAACAAGTGATAATAAATCAGCGAAGTTCACAACTTCCGGACTTTCGGACTCCTGACTTTCGGACTTATATTTATAACTATCCACGTTCTGTCCCAACAAAGTCACCTCGCGATAACCTTTATTATACAGATCAGTACACTCAGCAACAATCGACTCCGGGTCTCTGCTACGCTCGCGGCCACGGGTAAATGGTACTACACAGAATGAGCACATGTTATCGCATCCGCGCATGATGGATACGAAAGCGTTAATGCCATTGCTGTTCAACCTCACCGGGCTGATATCTGCATAGGTCTCCTCACGGGATAGCAGTACGTTTACTGCACGCTGGCCGTCATCTACCTGGTCTATCAGGTTGGGCAGGTCGCGGTAAGCATCTGGGCCCACTACTACGTCAACCAGTTTTTCTTCCTCTAAAAATTTCGATTTCAGGCGCTCGGCCATGCAGCCTAACACACCTACTACCATGCCCGGATTTTTCAATTTGGCTACGGCGAATTCTTTCAGACGGTTGCGCACGCGCTGTTCGGCATTTTCGCGGATAGAGCAGGTGTTGATGAATATGACATCAGCATTGTTATGATCGGTAGTGGTTTCAAAGCCACGTTCTAAAAGTATGGATGCAACGATCTCGCTGTCAGAAAAATTCATGGCGCAGCCATAGCTTTCAATATACAGCTTGCGGCCGTTATTCTTGTTGCCTGGTTCCAGCATCAAAGCCTCTCCCTGCCTGCCCTCGTCATGTGTCTTATCCTGAAACAGTGTATCCATTATTTTTTGAAATCAGTTTGCAAAAATACATAAATTTTGAATATCAGGGTGACAATATGTCAGCCAATTAACAAAATCCGTTTTTTGTTGTTATCCCGTATATCTAACTAAACAAAAGATGCCACAAAAACGACGGGTGCCGCTATGGCCGTTCATTATTTTGCTGATAATTGGCGCCCTCACAGGCGGAGGTTACTATGCTTATAATAGATATGTAGCGCAGGACAGGTGGAAACCCTACCTGCAACAAGAGTTGAAAGACCTGGTGGCAAAAACCAGTGACAGTCTTTACCATATTCAATATTCTGATTTCGACCTGAACATCACCACAGGCGATGCAACCCTTAAGGATTTTAAATTGATTCCGGATACAGCAGTATACAACAAACTGGTGGCCCTGAAAAAAGCGCCTGACAACCTGTTCATCCTCAGCGTAAAAAAACTGAGCATCAAAAACATTGGCGCACGGAAAGCTTACAAGGAAAAGATATTGGACATCAGCAATATTTCCATCGAAAAACCAGACTTGACGATCATTAATAAACGTTTCGATTTTAACGATACCGTGAAAGTGGGCAAGCCGAAAAGCCCTTACGAGATGATCAAAAAGATTTTCAAATCATTGCGCATCGATTCCATTTCACTAAAAGACATCAGCCTTAATTATATTAACAAAAGCAACGCGGTTGAAAAACGGACGTCACTTAAGCATTTGAACATCAATATAGCTGACATTGTGATCGACTCGCTTTCTGATAAGGACACCAGCCGCTTTTATTATACCAAGGGCGTTGAGGTGCGTGTTTTTGATTATAAGGTAGCAACGCCGGATGGCTTATACAAAGCGAACATTAACCAGATCTATTTTTCCACAGCTAAGCGGGTGATCAATTTGTACGGTGTGAGTTTTTTACCACGGTATAATAAAACAGATTTTTACAAAGTATCCAATGGCGGCGGCGATATTTTTAATCTGAAGTTTAACGAGATCGGCATCAATGGCATCAACCTGCAGCAGTTTTTGCGTAACCAAAAACTGTACGCCGGCACGCTCAGTATTGCCAACGCCAAAGTGCAGATCTATAGCAATAATGCTTACAAAGGTGTAAAAACGGTGAAGATCGGCAAAGACCCGGAGCAGTCGCTGCAAAAGGTGGCGCTGGATATGCATTTGAAACATATTGTGCTGAAAAACACGCTGATCAGTTATGCAGAGTCGGATGCGACGAGTGGCTATACTGGCATTATTACATTTAATAACACTAACGGCTATTTCTCCAATGTCACAAATGACGTGGCTGCAAAACGGAAAAACCCTTATATGACGGCGCAAATAAACACACGTTTTATGAATGCTGCCGATCTGAACGTGAATTTCAGGTTCAACCTGGCATCAAAAGACGGGGCATTTAATTATAATGGCGCCCTGGGAAAATTTGACGGGCGTGTATTGGATAAGCTGGTGAAACCATTGGCATTGGTACACGTACAATCGGCTGATGTGGATAAGCTGCACTTTAACGTAGACGCGAGCAACTACAGCGGTAAAGGCCAGCTGGAGTTTTATTACCACAATCTTAATGTACAGCTATTGAAAAAGGTTAATGGCAAAGCTGAGCTGCAAACACAGGGTTTCATATCAAAACTGGCCAATACGCTCATCATTGAGCATGCAAACCCGGATAAAAAGGGTAACTTTAGGCCAGGGCCTATCGATATAAAACGCGAAGAACACACATCGTTCTTTAGCTTTCTGTATAAAGCGTTGCTGGATGGTTTGAAGCCAAGCGTGGGCTACGACAAAAAAACAGAAAACAAGGTAGATAGCGCGATAGTTAAAGTAAACACGCTGGTAAATAAATTTAAAGCTTTTGAAGCCAGGCGTGCAGAAAAAAGGGCCGAACGTAAAAAAGCGCGTGAAGAACGCAGAATGCAAAAAGACTCAACTAAGAATAAATAATGGCGTTCCGGCTTCAGAAAAAACACCATAAAATAGGCCTTGGCGTATTGCTGGGCCTTATTGCATTGCTCATTGTTTTATCAGCGTTGATCAATCATTACTGGTCGCCCATTTTGGCGAAGAAGGTGCACAGTGTTGTGCTTTCCAGCAGCGACAGCTTATACCGCGCGGATTTTTCGGATGCCGAACTGCATGTGATCCGCGGGCAGTTGGTGATCTATAACCTGAGCATAACACCTGATACTGCTGTTTTCCGACGGCTCAAGCAACGGCATATCGCGCCGAACAACTTGTTCTCGCTGCATGTAAAAAGATTGATGCTTGACCATATCCATCCCCTGAAGCTTTACTTCAGGCACAAGATGGAGATCAGCGATATTATGCTGGATGATCCCGAAATAAAGATAAGCTACGAACTGAACCACAAGAAGGATACAGTACTCAAAGATCACCGCACCATATGGGAAAAAATGTCAAAGAGTCTGCATTCCATCCATATCGGCGGCATTTACCTGAATGATGTAAAGCTGGAATACAAAGATTATTCGGGTAACAAACTAAAAATATCCGAACTGAAACAAATGAACCTCAGTGCCAGCGACCTACTCATCGATTCGGCTTCGCAGTTTGACAAATCCAGGTTGTTGTATTGCAAGGAGATCGTTGCAGAGCTGAACAATTATTCAGGCAAAACCGTCGATAATCTTTATACTTATAAGATCAATCATCTTAAACTTTCTACACTTACCTCTCAGTTAAATGTAGAAGGGTTTTCGTTAAAGCCCGTCTCCTCGAACTTCTTTGAAAAGACACATGACGATCGCTTTTCGGTAAATATTGACTCCATCGAGATCAAGAAATTCGACTATTTGTCTTATCATAAGTACCGCACCGTGCATGCGTCAGTTCTTAAAGTTCATGGGGGCACATTTTCATTGTACAGTAATCCACATGGCCGGCCAAGCATGGTTCGTCGTAAGATGAACAGCTTCCCGCAGGTCGCGCTCAGTAATCTGTCGACTGAAATTCAGTTGGATACGTTCATGATAAAACGGGTAAATATCAATTACAGTGAGTTTAACAAAAAAGCAGATCAAACCGGCACCATTTCATTCGACAATACCAGCGGGCATATTTTTAACATCACCAACAATAAAGATGTGATCGCTAAAAACGGCTTCAGCAATGTGAACCTCACTACCTATTTCATGAACCGCGGCAAGCTGCATGTTGAGTTTAATTTAGACCTGGTTGATCACGATGCCGCCTTCAACTACAAAGGTTTCCTTGGGCCGATGGATCTGACGTCGCTTAACCAGGCTACTATGCCTTTTGCGATGGTGAAAATTACGGATGGCGATTTAAAACAGTTCAGTTTTGATATAAAATCAAATAGCCATACTGCAAGCGGAGAGCTTGAATTGCTCTACAATAACCTGAAAGTGAAAGTATTGAAGCCTGACAGCACCTACGGCTTCAAGAACAAACTCATTGCATCATTGTATGCCAACATCTTCATCATCAAGCATGATAACCCGGACAAACCGGGTGATGCGCCACGGACGTTCCATCTAAATTACACCCGGCCCGATTCGGTTACATTTTTTGGATCGATATGGCAAACATTACTCAGCGGCATAAAGCCATCTGCCGGGGTTGATAAAAAAACGGAGCAAGCTACGCAGGAAAAGATACAACAAGGGGAAACAAACAAATTAAAACGCCAGCAGCGCAGGGAACAACGCAAACAACGCCGCGCCGAAAAGAAACGGAAAAAGCAATTGGAAAAGGAATAGAAACAGAATGATAGCGGAGCGGAAGGCGTGGCGGCTAATTTAAAATTCGTTCAGGAAAGCAGCCGGAGTTAATATTGGTATACCATTAAATGGATGTAGCGTCAGCAGATCATTATCGCCAGTAATAATACAGGTTGCATTTACTTCAGCAGCCAATTCAAGATATTTATTGTCTTTAGGATCGCGGCAAATATCGATACGTTTGAAAACGCGAATGTGCTGTCCGACCTTTTCAAAATTTGAAATTGCAGCTACACGTTCATGAAATGTGGTGTATTTATCGAATTTAGGACGAACTAAAGTTTCAGAAAATTCGGCTAAAGTGGTATCAGAATATACTGGGATACCTAATTCGATTGCCTTATCGTAAGCTTTCCGGCTAACCGATTTTGGGAGTAGGTTAGCACTTATTAGGATGTTGGCATCAAAAACAAAAATCTTAGTCATTTGACGATAAAAGATCTTCTAAAATCTCTGGTGTCAAACCATTTTTCACAGCGGTATTACCAATCTCATCCAAAAATTTTGAGTATTCGGCAATGTTTGCATCATTAGCAGCCTTCTTTACCATAAGGCTTACGGCCTGATTAAATCGCTGTTTGCTTTTTTCACTGAAACCGCGATATATTTTACCAACCGTGTCGTCTACTTCTAATATTATCCGTTCCATATCGATTCTTTATAAGCAAATATAAGCAAAATATAAAAATTGCCTTATTGCAGTATCAATTTCAAATTAAACCCAAAATTCGTGAACGAAGTATTAAAGCTTTGCGAAGTATAAGGCTTCGTAATATTGGTATCGTAAAAGATACTCATGTTGAAACGCTGGCTCAGGGCGTAATCTATCTCCGGGCGGTAGGTGATGTTATCAGCACCAGATGACACCTGCGCAGCAATCAGGCCCGGCTGATAGATAAGCGTTTTTGTGTTTCGCACCGCGAAGCTGAGGTTGAAGGTCAGGTCATTCTTCAGGATAAAATTCTCCCATAAGCCAAACGGAAACCGGAAGTTCTTCGCCTTATATCCGAAACCGAAAATGATGTCATCTTCATCCTGCTGCGCCAATTGGCTGTTGAGCAGGCTTAAGCTTAAGGCACGGCTTTGCGCATAACTGATATTGGCAGTTATGTTATTTTTAAACCGGGTATCGATACCTAACAACGGCGAGAAACTCTCAAAAATGCTTACTGCCGAGAACTGGTCGAGCGGTAAAAAGTCGTTGTTTACATCCCTTGAGCTTGCATAGCCATTTGCAGTGGTGTATTGCAGCAAAGTAGTGTATCCACCCACGTTATATGTTGATGAATAGGCATGTTTAAGATCGAACGAATCAAAAATATCCGCTATGAAAGGGATCTTCACCAGCCCGTTATAGCTGATCTGCCAGTTAGGCAATGGTATATCAGGGAACTGGCTTAAGCTGGCGCTTGAAGGGCTTTTACCGGAATAGGCAGCAAGGAAGGCCGGCACCAATACGTTCTGCGAGTTCGGGCCGTAACCATCGGCAAACCCGGCAGTTGCAGGTCCGGTTGAGTTTGGATTAAGCCTGCCCAGCCTTTGCGAAATCACATTTCTGTCATTCAAAAATGTTTCGAAAGCAGCAGAGGTATTGTTCACCCCACCTATTTTAGAGAACGCGGTAGCAAGCGTTATGTACGATACACTATAATCGCCCGTAGTTACTGGCGTCAAATTCTGAAAGCTGTTGGTTTGATCGAGGTAACGGAAATTGGTTTCATAGGTCTGATCCGTAGTTTTGAAGGCCGATAGTATGATCCGCAAACCCGGTATGGGTTCCAGCGTACCGGTCATGTGCATATCCATGGTATACGAACGGGTGTACAACTGCGTTTGCAAAGTATCCGTAGTTATCCAGCCATCTGCTATTGCCTGCGCACGAAGATCACCTTGTCCGCCTAACAGAAACCCGATACCCGGCGCGCCGGTGCTTGGATCGTAGCCGAAAACATGCGAGCCCGGCAAATATCCCGGCAGGAAAGTTCCGTCAGTACGCGTGTATGTACCATTTATGCTTTTTATACTGGTAAGCAGGCCCAGCAGTATTTTCTTTAAGCCGCTGTAGCCATTGTCTTTATCCGTCAGCTTTCGCAGTATGCCAAATTTATTATAGAACGTGCTGAAATTCAGTGTAGGGCTAATGATGAGACTGCGTTTGTTTGATATACTGTTGCCCACAGCAAACTGCGGCTCATCTTCAGAAAATGCCGGTGCAGCCAGCCAGGTAAAATTGGTGGTGTAAGTGGCGTTGGCGTTGATCCAGTCGAGGTATGGGATCTTGTTGATCGGCAATGTCCAGGTGGCAGCAATGGTATGGTTGTAGCTGATCGTCCTGCCTAAACCGCGCAGGCTGTTCAGCATGGTATCGCGGTTCGCTCCTGCTATCGGGCCTTGCGGCATATCCACCTGCGAAAGGTTTGTCGCATCAAAGTTCAGCGTAAATGATTTGGTAAGGTTCCAGCCTATGCCGAAGATCTTGGTAATATTAAACGAGTTGTTGTAGGTGGTCGGTATGGCAATAATATCGTCCGGATCGTTATTGCGCAGCGTACTTTGCGACTCGTATTTATTGAAATCGATACTGAAATTCAATCGCGTTGGCGCCGGGTTAAAGTTGATCTCTTTAAAGATTTTCAGCACATTACTTTTTATCACCTTCTCTAAAGGCGTAAAATACTTTGGCTTATTGGTGTAATTGTAAGCTATGGTAAGGCGATTAGTTTTTTCGTAATCGTTCAGCGTAGTAAAATCGTGATGCTCGTAATCGGTATATGCGTAAGTTACGTTGAAATTCTGCAGGTCGTACACATGGTTTGTTGGCTTCGGATTGGTTTTGGCAATGTGTACGTTGGTAAAGTTTATGCTCTTGCGCGAGGTGTATGTCTCTGCCGCATTTTTAATGGAATCCTTTTGCTTGCTGGATGCACTGGCTAATCGCTGCGATAACAGTACATCCGGTGCGGCCGGGTCATATAACGGCTGGCTTACCTGTTGCGATATATCCACATAAGTTGGGATATGCACGCCACTTTTATCGGAGAAGAACTTCCCAAGCTCGATATTCGCTGATACGTCGTATGATGTACTGTTATCCAAAGTACGGTCGCCAATCTTCGAGTCCAGTGCGCCAAAGCCTGCGGTGGTACGGCTTCCCGAGGCGGTGATGTCGGCAAAATCGGCCAGCTTTACATCGGCCTTACCAATTGCCGACCAGCCGTTGCGCTCGTTAAAGTCGGTCATCCTCAATTCATCAAACCATACAATGCCTGACTTTACCAAACCATCGTCAGTAGCTGAACCGCCCTTATATGGATTACGGATCCCCAGCATTACCGTAGTCAGGCGACTCAGGTCGGGCTGGCCCATAATGGTGATCTTGTAGTTGCCTTCCTGTATGGTATACGGCTTATTAAGCGGCCATGGCGATCCCTGGAATTTTGCGTTATCGCGCGCTACTTTTGCGTTGGTAAGAATGGATAACTCCAGGTCGAGATTATTTGCCGTTGGCCATACACCGCCCTGGCTGGTGGTGCCGGGCATAGTTACTGTTAAAGGTATTTCGCATTCGTAATAATTATCTACATAGTCAATGCCTAAACGGACAAATGCGCTCAGGTCATTATCCTTCAGCACTTCGGTTGGCAAAGCTTCCGCGTGGATGAACATTTGCAGGCGTTTATAATTGCGCAGGTCGTTATTAAAGGTTTTGAATGCCGCCTGCGAATAGCCATCATGCAAATTCGTCACCGTTAATTGCAGCGATTGCTCGTTCAGCTTAGTATTGGCGTTTATACCGCTGTAATTGGTTTGCCTTTGAATGCCCGGCGGCACCACGTAAGGGATAGGTGTACGGTTACCGTTTTCCTCGATATTTACCGTCCCTACCACCAGGTTGGAGTTATCCAATACCGGGTTGGTAATGGATGGATCGGCGATCACATAGGGCGGGTTATTATCGGCGTTGTAATCGCGCCAATCGCTGCGTACGAATTGCAGGGTTGCAAAACGAAGCAAAGCGGTGTCGGCGAAATTAGTGAGGTACATCCGCACAAAGCGTATCGACTTAAAATCCTGGATCCCATTCACCGCTTGCTGATACGCATTTATCGGGATGCGAAACTGGTACCAGGTAAAGTTTTGCGTGGTGCCGTTTGGCAGTTTTACAGCCGATGTTACTTTATCATTGATGAAATTCTGGCCCACGATCATATCCTTCGGCTTGATGGACACATGGTACTCGAAATATTCATCGTCCGTGCTCATATTGTTATCACGGTCGATATCTTCCGCATCAGGCAGCGAAGTGGATGCAGAGTTTTGTAAACCTAACTGCGCTTCTGATTGCTGTGCAGTTTTAGAGTTGCCATCCGTTCCGTTGTACCGGCTGTAACGCTGTAATATACCTGCACCTGCCTGGTCGAGCTGTGAGCCCTGGTAATACTGGTAATCATCACTCGAAGGGTCGGCCGCATATGCTGCGCCTACCGCCGGTGTGGTGCGTGTTTTAACAGCCTGTACCTGTTGGGCAAATTTTGTCTGTTCGTCGGCATCGGCCAAACCGTCTAAACCAACGTCCTGCAATGAGCGCGATGACGGGTTGTTATCAAAAGCATCCACAACGGGCTGTGTTTTCGATACGCGCCCCCATGCGGTAGTATCAACTGTGCTGTAATCACCGTTGACAGGCAGTCCGTTCTCCAAACTCTTACGACCGTCCTTCAAAATATCTTCCGAAATACTACCGATATCAAAATACAGGTCGCCACCATTTGAATTAGGTTTGCCGATAAAAGGATCAAGTACCCAAAATTCTATGTAGCCCACGTTCAATGCCTCAAAATCGTTACTTGACACCGCGCGCATAATACCGCCCCATTTGGTCGATGGGCTTTGCAGCGAACCATCCATGTTGATCTGGGTGGTATAGTTGTATTGGCCGCGCACCGTAGGATAAAAGGCCAGATCGAATGTCGGCAGGATCAAAGGCTGCCCGGTAACCGACTGCTGGTACGGGAACACTTCCGTCTCCAGTACTTCGCGGGTATATGGTTTAGATAGCTCGGCTTTCGATACCGGGATGGTACTGGATGTATAAAATATCGGGTCGATAGTGTAAAACGCGAGTCGTGCACGGTTAAAACCGTAACTCAGGTCATTAAACTTTTGCGATTCGGGGAAAGCCTGCGGCGTACCGGAGATCTGCCAGCTGATCGGGCTTTTCAGATCGATGTCTGATTGGCTGCTTTCAAAATCGTCAAGGTAAGCCGTACCATTTTTCGATCCCGCATAGTTCAGCACACTTGGCGTTCCGGGCAGCAACTGGGCAAATTCACCGCTTAAGCTAACCGAGGATGGGGCCTTGGTATGGATAAAAGGCAGCTTATCAACTAACCGCGTTAACATACGGGAATCGGATTTATAATTAGCATCGAAACCCCAGATGGTGTTGGAGATCGACTCATCGCCCACCGCCTCGTTCTGCGAAAGTGGCTGCTCTGTAAGGTGCATAACGGTAGCGCCCAGGGCCAGCTTATTGTTCACCTGATAATCGAACCTTGATCCGTACAGCGATTTTTGCTGAACGCCAAACAGCTCGTTGTTTTCCAGATTCACCGTTACCGGTACCCCTGACGACAGGATGGCCTGGTTCAGGATCCTTATGGTACCACCGTTATAATCAACCGTATAGTCATTGCCTTCAACCAGTTTTGTAGCGCCGGCAGTTACAACTACCGAGCCTTGCGGGATATTGGTGGCATTCAGTTGGTATTCGGAACCACCCTGCGAGGAATAAGTACCCTGGATCACGTACCTGTTTAACTGCGGGTAATATTGCTGCGCGATGGTTTGTATCGAATCGTATAACGGCTGATAGGTATACGTATTGATGAGGTTTGTTTCACCCGGCGCAAATCTCTTAGCCAGGTCGGAGCCGAAAGGTTCCAGTTCGGGGAAGATGATCAAACCGTTCTTGGAATCGATAGTAATACCGTCGAGAAAATCGAAATAGCCATCCGGCCGTTTTTCGTTTTGTTGGTCGAGGTTATCCAAATCGGTCAGTTGGATCCATAATTTCCCGGTCGTATTCGCGCCCTGCGCCATGATCTCCTTGGCAATGCCCGAATTATTATCCAGCCTCGAGATCGCCAGCTTAAAATTATTCGGGCTTACCTGGTACGCACCCAGCGAGTAAATGTTCTTCATCATCAGCTTCCATGTTGGCAGGCTGGTTTTGAGGATGGTATTCTTCAACAACTTCACATACAGCACATTGGGCGTAGTGGCATTCACCGGCCTGTCGCTTGAGAACTCACCCACCTGGTAAGTGACGCCATTACAAGTGTACTGGTAAGCCACGCCGAGCACCTCGTCGTTATTTAAAGGGTAATTCAACGAGATATAACCCAGCTGCGATTGCAGGGTAAAGTCTTTGTTCTGCACCAGCTGGCGGGCGTAAGTCAGCTTTGCGTAGTTATCGGAATTACCCGTGCTATTAAAGTAAGTGGCAACAGCGTTCGAGTTGGTCAAGCGCGCATCCGTAGGCAGGCCTTTTAACAAACTGTTCGACTGCTGTGAGAAGCCCGGAATATCCGTACCGGCTGGCAATGCCGAAAAGCCCGCGCCGCCATGTACCAGCGTTTTATTGTAAGGCGAATTTTCGCCCAGATCCATCAGCGCCAATATATCTCTCGAGTTGGTGGTAGCATTTACGCGGTTGGTTGTCCAAACCTCGATTTTGGTAATGGTAATGTTTGAGCTGATGATAGGAATGTTAGCCAAGGCAGCATCATAATGATCGCGAAAGTATTGCGACAGGAAGAAGTGCTTGTTGGCATCGTACTGGTCGGTAGTAAATTTAAAGTTGCCTTGCTCAGCACCATTGGTGATGGTAATGGTTTTGGATTGTGAGCGCTGCTGCGACAAGATCGAGGTAACATTCAACTTCCCGAATTTCAGCTTGGTTTTTACGCCGAAAAGCGCCTGCGTGCCGGTGATGAGCTGCGTTGGCAGCGGCATGCTAACCGTACCGGCTTGTATTTCCTGTATAATGTCGTCGTCTTTGCCTTTGTAGTCGAGCTTGATTTGGTTATCGAACTGGAACTGCGCGTTGGTATTGTAATTGGTAGCGATAGTCATGCTATCGCCTATCTTACCGGTTACGTTCAGCTGTATCTGCTGGTCGAAATTGAAGTTGAACTGGTCGCGCTGCTGGGTATTGAAGAGCGGGTTATCGTTCTTGTTGATTTGTCCTGCGAAGGTGGCATTTGCCGATCCCTGCGCTTTAATGTCGATATTATCACTGCCAAAAATGCGCTCGAAAGTTTGACTGCGAACCTTGATCTGCGGAATAAAACCCGGCTGCTGCGACTGGTAGGCATAGGTATCAGCTAACTGCTTAAAATAACCTCGCTCACTTTCCCTTTGCTTAAGTGCGAGGTATTGGGTAAAAGTAAGATACACGGGCGGATGATACAGCATATCGCCCACACGTTCATACAAAACATACTGATTTGTGATGGGATCATACTCGATAGTGCGGACCAGATTTGGCGGATCATTGTCAAATATTCCCTGGCGTATGCGGATCGGCGCAGGGTCGGTAAGCGGGTAAGGCGTTATAACTTTTGAGGTGTCGTTTTTCTTCGTTGCGTTTTGTTGGGCAAATGCTGTCCTAACCCCGCAAAAAGATATTAATACCAGGGCAACGGCAACAAATTTCAACACAAATCGCTTCGTCAAAAGTCTATCAAATTACTTGTAATTATAAGTTCTTTAAAGCGGACTTCACCAGTTGCTCAACTGTTAAATCCTCCTTGCTTTTGTTCATTTCCTGGTCCAGTACTTTCTCTGCGGCATTACGTGCAAAACCCAGCATCACCAATGCGGAAAGTGCTTCGTCTTTAGCTGAATGGTTCAAAGGCGCGGAGGTTAAGGTTTCCGGGCCTTCTTTACGCAGCTTGTCCTGCAATTCCAGTATAATGCGCTGGGCAGATTTCGGCCCAATACCCTTTATACGTTGAATGAGGGCAACATTGCCGTTAATAATTGCAGAATGTATTTCAGTTGGTGTAATGGATGATAAAACCATCCTTGCGGTGTTCGGCCCGATGCCCGAGATGGATATCAGGTGCAGGAACAAGCGACGTTCGCCTTCATCAAGAAAGCCGTACAGCGTGTGCGCATCTTCTTTTACATGAAGCCATGTGTATAGTTTACAGCGCTCGTCGGCGCCCAGCTGCGAGTAGGTATGAAGAGATATGTTGATGTGGTACCCTATTCCACCAGCATCTATCACCACATAAGAAGGGCTCTTGAAAACTAATTTTCCATCTATATAAGCGTACATGTCTCTCCAGATTCTGTTATTTTTTTGTTGCTATCTCGCCGGCTTTTTGCTGCGCGTCGACCACAGCAATGGTTACCATGTTTACAATTTCCCTTACCGAACTGCCCAACTGCAATACGTGAACTGATTTTTTAAGGCCAAGCAATATAGGCCCAACGGCTTCGGCGCCGCCTATTTCCTGCAAGAGTTTATAAGCGATATTGCCCGATTCCAAGTTAGGAAAAATTAATGTATTTGCAGGCTTTCCTGATAAAGTTGAGAACGGAAAATTATCGGCAAGCAATTCCGGGTTTAGCGCGAAATTGGCCTGCATTTCACCGTCAACAATCATTTCAGGATATTTTTCATGAAGAATCTGTACAGCTTCGCGGGTACCATCGGGCACCCTGCCTTTGTTTGAGCCAAAGTTTGAGTACGACAGAATAGCCACCCTTGGCACAATATTGAACTGTCGCACAGAGTGCTCCATCAGCACGGTAATATCCACTAATTCCTGTACGCTCGGGTCGACATTTACCGTAGTATCGCCAAAAAATACAGGGCCTTTTTGGGTGATCATCATGTACATACCCGCTACCCGGTTTACCCCGTCCTCGGTACCGATGATATGCAGGGCCGGCTTAATGGTGGTCACATAGTCTTTCGTTAAACCGGAGATCAAAGCATCGGCCTCGCCAAACTGCACCATGCATGCTCCGTAATAGTTACGGTCATTAAGCAGTTTTTTAGATTCGTATGCTGTAACACCACGGCGCTGCCGCATATTGTACAGGTATTCGGCGTACTCTTTTGAACGCGGTGCGCAACCATTTTGCGGGTCGAGTATTTCCACATCGCCAAGGTACAGGTCGTTCTCTTTTATGATCTGTTTGATCTTGTCCGGGTTGCCCAATAATATCGGCGTAGCAATACACTCATCTTTTACAATTTGTGCCGCACGCAATATCTTGTAAGTATCGGCCTCGGCAAATACTACACGTTTTGGATTTTGTTTGGCCTTGTTAGTCAGATTACGCAGCAAACGGTCGTCAATGCCTATTCTTCGGCGCAATTCTTCGGCGTAAGCATCCCAGTCTGTTATAACATTGCGCGCCACGCCTGAGTCAACCGCTGCCTTTGCCACCGCCGTTGACACCTCGATAATAAGGCGCTGATCCATTGGCTTGGGTATGATGTAATCGCGGCCGAACTTCAACGTTGTCGTATTATAGGCCAAATTAATGGCTTCGGGAACAGGTTTTTTAGCGATTTCGGCTATGGATCTTACCGCCGCTATTTTCATTTCTTCGTTAATGGCCGTTGCCCTTACATCCAGCGCGCCGCGGAAAATGTATGGGAAACCCAGCACATTATTCACCTGGTTAGGGAAATCCGAACGGCCGGTTGCCATAATGATGTCCTTACGGGTACCCATCGCCAGGTCGTAAGCAATTTCCGGCTCGGGATTAGCCATTGCGAACACGATAGGGTTTTTAGCCATGCCTTTCAGCATATCCGGCGTAACCACGTTACCTGCCGAGAGGCCGACAAACACATCAGCGCCCTTCATCGCTTCGGTAAGCGTTTTAATATCCTTACGCTCGGTAGCAAACTCCATGCGGATATCATCCAAATCGGTACGCTCAGGTGCGATCATGCCGTTGATGTCAAACATCACCAGGTTCTCTTTTTTCACACCTAACGACAGGTACATTTTTGAGCAGGAAACAGCTGCCGCACCGGCGCCATTCACTACCATCTTTATTTTATCCAGCTTTTTGCCCTGGATCTCGCAAGCGTTGATCAATGCCGCGCCGGAAATGATGGCCGTACCGTGCTGGTCGTCATGCATTACCGGGATTTTCATTTCGGCCTTCAGCCTGCGCTCTATTTCAAAGCATGTTGGTGCAGATATATCTTCCAGATTGATCCCGCCAAATGTCGGCTCAAGCGCTTTAACGATCCTTACAAAATCATCCGGATCTTTGGCATCCAGCTCCAGGTCGAACACATCAATATCGGCATATATTTTAAAAAGCAGGCCTTTACCTTCCATCACCGGCTTACTGGCCGCAGGGCCAATATTGCCTAAGCCTAAAACGGCGGTACCATTGCTGATAACGGCCACCAGATTGCCTTTGGCAGTATATTTATAAACGTCTTCAGGGTTATTGGCTATGGCAAGGCAGGGCTCGGCTACGCCGGGCGAATAGGCCATGGAAAGGTCGCGCTGGGAATTGGTTGGCTTGGTAGGGACAACCTGTATCTTACCAGGACGGCCCTTTGAGTGGTAATTTAAGGCGTCCTGTTTACGATTGGGTTTATTATTCATCTTCTCTAATTCAGGACTCAAAAGTAAGCTTTTTTGGCTGGTGAGTGGTTTATTAGGTTGATTAAGTTGATTGGTTAGTTATTTCGTGAATAGCTGAAGCTCAACTACTCACCTAATAAACCCAATCAACTACTCACTACCCCCTACTGATCCTCAACGTCATGCCGGGTTGTAACTGCGCGGTGCTCAGGCCGTTCCACTCTTTTATCTGCTTAACAGATATGCCGTCGAAACGGGCTGCTATCGTTTTCCAGGTATCGCCGTGCTTAACTTTATAGGTTATATAATTATGATTTTTTGATGAAGATGATTCAGGGTCGTCATGCTTATGCCTCGATCTGAGGAAACCAAAACCGGGGGCGGGATTGTTCAAAGCCTCGTACAAAGCACCATATTTATTGCTTGGAATTTGCGGGATGATAACTTTACGCGGGTTGGCAGCGGTGCCATTTACAATATAAGTGCGATAAACAGGATTCAGGCCATACAGCACTTTGATATCCATATTTAACGTAGTGCAAATGTTGCTGAGCGAAATATGCTTATCCACCATTATCGTATCCATCTTCATCCCATACTGGCAGGATTCGGGGACGATATTGTGTCTTTTGTAATAATTCATTACATAAGCCACTGCGATGTAGGCAGGAACATAATTACGGGTTTCGGCAGGCAAATATTGGCGGATGGACCAGAAATCTGTAGCGCCTCCGGCTTTTTCTATAGCGCTTTCAACACTGCTTTTGCCGCAATTGTACGAGGCAATGGCCAGCAGCCAGTCGCCAAATTCTTCATAAGCATCCTTAAGGTAGGCTGCAGCAGCATAGCTGGCGCGAACAGGGTCTTTACGCTCGTCGGTGTAATCATCCATAGTGAGCCCATAAAGTTTTGCAGTAGGCGCCATGAACTGCCACGGACCGGTAGCACCTACGCGCGATACAGCGTTAGGATCGAGCTTTGATTCGACGATGGAAAGGTATTTGATCTCCGTGGGTACGCCTGCATCATTAAACGCTTTCTCGTATATCGGGAAGTAGTATTTTGCCAGGCCGATAACATGCGCCATCTCTTCCCTGTTTTGCAGGTAGGCATCGATGTAGCTTTGCACAAACTCGTTGTAATCCATCGGGATATCCTTCCTGATAGAATCTAAACGGTGTTTGATCTGGTTGCCGTAAGGCGATAAAGGCATTTGCGCCGCCATATGGGCAGACGTGGTGTCTTTATTTTGTTTGGGGGTGGCACTGCCCGGTTGAAGCCCGACAGCTTTAACTAAGTTGAGTGACAGGAGGCAGAAAACTAAAATAAAAAGTTTCTTCATCAAGCGGGTTTAACTAAGGGTTATTGCTTTTCCCAATCTTTTACGAAAATACTAATTTTTAAGTTCCAGGAAATATTTTGAGAAATTTAACAGTTGTTCTTCCGCAAACTTGTTGGCCAGCAATTGTAATCCTAACGGCAAGCCCTTGTTATTATTGCCCATCGGCAAAGAAATAGCCGGAAGGCCTGTAAGCGACGCCTGTACAGTAAAAATATCCGCCAGATAAGAGATAACAGGATCTTTTGAACCTTCGCCGATGGTAAATGCCGGTTCCGGCGCGGTTGGTGTGAGGATAAAATCGTATTCACTTAAAATTTCCTCTGTTTTTTCGCGAATAAGACGACGTGCTTTTTGCGCCTTCGCATAGTAAGCGTCATAGTATCCCGCACTTAGCACAAACGTACCCAACATAATACGGCGCTTCACTTCTTTACCAAAACCTTCAGATCGCGACTTTTTATAGGTCGACTGCAGATCGGTAGCGGCAAGGCTGCGATAGCCATAATGCACGCCATCATAACGGGCCAGGTTTGACGATGCCTCGGCCATTGCCAGTATATAATAGGTGGGCACGAGGTAATCAAGATATTGGAAAGTGACAGGCTCAACGGTGTGCCCTTCTTCGCGCAATTTGTCTATATATTTTACCAGCACATCTTTTACCTCTTTATCGATACCGGGGCTGGTGATGGCTTCTTCTAAATAGGCTATTTTCTTTTTGCCAGGCTCGGCTAAATTCTGGCTGAAATGCGGAACAGGCCTTTGCGATAAGGTGCTGTCATATTCGTCAGCGCCGGCCATTACCTCGAGTAATATAGCTGCGTCCTCAACCGAAGTAGTTATCGGGCCAACCTGGTCGAACGAAGAAGCATAAGCAATAATACCATGTCTTGAAATACGGCCGTACGTAGGTTTAAAACCGATAACACCGCAAAACGATGCCGGCTGCCTAACCGAGCCGCCGGTATCCGTACCGATAGCTGCCAAACACATGCCTGCCTGCACCGCAACTGCCGAACCACCCGATGAACCGCCCGAAACTTTCGCAGGATCGGCAAAATTCTTTACCGGGCCGAAGTAGGAGTTTTCGTTACTCGCGCCCATTGCAAACTCATCGCAATTGCAGCGGCCAATGATTACGGCATCTTCTGCCAGCAAACGCTCGACTATGGTGGATGAAAAAATGGCTGTAAAGCCATCAAGTATCTTAGATGATGCAGAAACCTGGTGATCTTTGTAGCTGATGTTATCCTTAATGGCGATCACCATCCCAGCCAAACGACCGGAAGTGCCTGATTTTATGCGGGAATCAACTTCGATGGCGCGTTGTAAAGCCTCGTCTGCAAATACCTCGTTAAAGGCATTAAGGTGCCCGTTAGCTTTTATCCTTTCAAGATAATGCTTTACCAGCCCTTCAACGGTTACCTCACCGCCGGACAACGCGTTCTTTACTTCGCTTAAAGAGGTATAGAAATTAGCCATGGGGCTAAAATAGTGATTAGTTCATAGAACTCCTACGGAGAGATTAGAGATTGGAGATCAGGGAAGAAAATAAGCATTTCCGTTCCGATCCTATATAACTAAGAAGGTCATGATTAAAACAAAAAAACTTATCCGTTGAATATCGAAAATATTCCAACAGATAAGTCTTGGAGTCAGAGATTAGAGATTGGAGATCAGAGATTAGTGATTTACATTAGTAACTATAAATTACTAATCTCTAATCACCGACCACTAATTACTAATTCTTAGGTTTCTCTTCAGTATTTGTTGACGTAGTAGTGGTGCTGCCGTCGTTGCTTGACGCGTCTTTAAATTCTTTTACGCCTTTGCCTAAACCCCTCATCAGTTCAGGAATTTTTTTGCCTCCGAATAACAATAATACTACTACCAGTATTATAATGAGGGTGGTTGGATTATCTAATCCCATAATTTTTGAATTTATATATAATGAATATTATTATTACGATTTTGCTTCGTTGTGCTCAGTCTTTTCAGGCTGATCAACCAAACGTTCAATTGGTGTTTCTCTTAAATGCTCCGGATCTGTATTGGTAACCGGCTCAATCTCCGCGCTTGAACCTATCTCCCCTATCGGCATTGCATTAGTTGCCGGTGTAATTACGGGTTTTTGCGTTTCAGTTTCACTTTTTGGCGCTGCTTCAGCTTCGTCGGCTTCCTTTTTTGCTTCTGCTTCAGCAGCTTTTTTCGCCTCAAAAGTATCTATCTGGTTGGTGATCTCACGTTTTACACCTTCCGATGCATCCTTAAAATCACGGATCCCTTTGCCCAGGCCGCGTGCCAGTTCGGGCAGTTTATCGCCACCAAACAGTACTAACGCAACAACCAGTATCAGTATTATTTCCCCTCCGCCTATATCAAAAAACAACAGAACAAACCCCAGCATAAATTTTATTTTAAAAGACTACAAATATAAACAATTTATTATTCGCGGGTCAAGCATCAATTTGGCGCCAGCCATTCCTTAGGGTTCACATATTCCGAACCGCGTGTTAAGTCGAAATGCACGCTCGACTCGCCTGTGGCCGGGTCTGTAGCAACCGTACCGATGACTTGCTTTGTCGACACCTTCTCGCCTTTTGACACGCTTACCGTGCGCAGGTTTGAATATGCCGTAAAGTATTCACCGTGACGAATAATTACCAAATAAGTACCGCTTATATCCAATACACTTTTTACCTCGCCCTCAAAAACAGCCCTTACATTGGCCCCCGGGTTGGCTTTTATATCAACCCCGGTGCTTTCGCTCTTTATACCGTGACTAAAATAGATTCCTACCCCTTGTGTTATATAACCATTGGTAACCGGCCATGGTAATCTTCCGCGGTTACCTAAAAAGTCGTTTGACAGTTTAGCGGCTTCCGGCGTAGCATTCAAAACCTCGCTATTGCTCGAGCTGCTGGTTATCTTATGCCTTGTCGATTCAATAGTTCTTGTCTCTGCCGGTTTAGCCCCCGAAGCTGCCAGTCTTGCTGCCTCAGCGGCGGCCCTGCGCTTCGCCTCTTCCTCTGCCTTTCTTCTCGCCTCCTCAATTTCCCTCCTGATCGCTTCATTCACAGCGCGGGTGGTTTCGGCTATCTTCCTTTGCACATCCTTCTGCTGCTGCTGCAACGAGCCTGCCTGTTTCGACAGGTCGGATACTACTTTAGCCTGTGTGCTGCGCTGTTCGCCCAGCGTTTGCTTTTCCTTTTCCTGGTCGGCAAGCAGGTTACTCTTTTCCTTTTTGCTTTCGTCCAGCTCCTTTATTTTCACATGCAGGTCCTTTTGGGTACCTTCAATATAATTGGCCTGTCGCTGGCGGTATTCTGCAAATTGCTGCAGGTACTTCAGGCGCTTATACGCCTGGTTAAAATCCTTCGCCGCAAAAATGAACATCAGCTTGTTATATGCGCTTTTATTACGATATGCGAACAATATCATTGCCGCGTACTCTTTTTTGAGCTGGTCCAGCTGGTTCTGTAAGCTATGTACGGTATTATTGCTCTCAGAGATTTGATTATCTAAACTTCTTACCTGCGAGTTGATCAGCGTGATCTGTTCTTCATGCAAACTGATCTGTTGCTTGAGCAAGCTCAGCTGTTTTAACGATGCTTTTTTGTTACTTACCGTCTCTTCATACTGCTGGTTAAGCTGCTGTAATTGCTGCTGCAATAGCTCACGGCGGTGTTTCAGCTCGGCGCTGCTTTGCGCATGCGCGTTCACAGCCGTAAAAATGCAAAGCAGGAAAAAAGCTATTCTCAAATATCTCATTCGTTCGTTCTGTTTGGGGCGGACGACCGTGTTCATTGCGCCGGCTGGTATGACGGCGGTATGTTAAACGGATAATCCTGAGGCTGATTATAGTCAACCTTTACAAAATGCAAATTAACCTCAATTTTATTACTTTTTGCAACCGATGTGATATCAATTTGCGCTGGTACCTTCTGATTGTTTTGCACAATGAAGGAATTATTCACCTGCATCGATTGTCCTTCGGCATCGTTAGCCAACTCTGTCCGCTTTACTTTAAGATCGGTGCCTAATAGCAGTTTGTACACCAGGTCGGTCAGTTTGCCATCGAGTTTTACGCTATCCCCAACGGTAGAATATTTTGCACTGTCGTTCAACAGCTTTGGTACTGCGTTACCGGTAAACAGGGCTTGCAGCATGGCATAATCAACTTGCTTATTAGTGTACTGGTGAATAAAGCTGAAAGGCTTTTTAATATAAAGCCCCTGTAATTTATTAAGCACCAGGATGCTATCGGGTGTAATAACTGCGCGCGCAACTTCAATGCCCAATAATGCAGTTACCGATGCCCAAATCTCTTTATTGTTATTGATGCGGATATTGACTGTAACATCGTGCGTATCACCATTGAGGTTTAGCGAAGTTTTAGCTTTGCCGCTGAAAGTATTGAAATTGGTTTGCTGGGCCCTGATGGCGCTCAGCTTATCTTCAATACTATTTACATGTATCATCGGGCCGCCTGGATTTACCGCCAGCTTTTTACGGGTATGGCAGCTGAACATAGTCAGCAGGCAGCAGGCGATCAGTAGTTTATTCGATATATTTTCTTTCATTTATTTTGCGGTCTAATAATGGGGATTGCTCACCTATCGAGCGTGCTTTTTTCCAGTTCTCCACAGCGGCATTGGTATCGCCGAGGTAGAACATAATATCGCCATAGTGCTCCATTTGCACGGCGCTGCTGGTTTTATCATGCAGAATGGCTTTTTCTATCCAGCTCTTTGCATCGGCATATTTCTTTTGCTTGAAGAGTATCCAGGCATAGGTATCCTCAAAGGATGCGGTATTGGGCTGCAATTCATTTGCATGTGCTGCCATTTGCGCGGCCTTATCCAGATCATCCCCGCGAATAGAAAGATAATAAGCAAAATTATTCAGCGCAAATGCATTATCCGGGTTATAGGTAAGCGCTTTTTGATAAGCGTTGTCCGAATTTTTATCATCTTTTTGCCCGTGGTACAGATCGCCAAGGGCCGAGTAGGTTAGGGATAGCAAGTCCTTATCATCAGTTTCGATAGAGATGGTGTTTTTAAGATAGCTAAGGCCTTTATCCAGTTGTTTTTTCTGTACGTAGGTAATACCCACCAAATAATTCATCCAGGCCTGGTTAGGGAACAGAGATAATGCATCCTGCCCATCTTTTATGGCATTGTCTATTTCGTTATTGCTCAGCTCTATCCTTACCAGCTGCTCACGCACTTCGTAATGATTGCCATCCAGCATAATGGATTTTTTGTAAGCGTCCTCAGCGTTTTTGTAATCATCGGTTTGATAAAGCATGTCGCCATAAACGGCAAAAGCTTTGGAATCCGTTGGATGTGTTTCGATCAAGATCTTGCTTAACACCAATGCACAGGATTTGGCGTTAGGATCGGGGAATTTTGGAATATAGCCACCCAGTATTTTTATCTTTTGGTCGATATCCAGGTCGGGAATGGCAAAGGCCAGCTTCAGCTCATTAAAACAGCCATCAGCATTTTTTTTATCGCGATAGATATCCGCCAACGCAAGGTGTAACTGCCCGTTGTTGGGGTCGATCTTTTCGGCATCCTGCAAAGCTTTGAATGCTTTATCCGAATACCCATTTGAGTTATACACCTCGGCCAGCAGCAAATAGTAACGCATCTGCGAGGGGTTATCCGCTATCATCCGGTTGATATCGGCAACCGCAAGGTCGATTTTTCCTTGAATAAGGTATATCTTCTGTTTGGCTGCAAGCACATTATCATCCAGCCCATTCATTTGCTGCAGCAGGTCGTAAGCTTTTAGCGCGTCATCGTATTTTTTTTCGAGGAAATAAGTTTTGCCTTTATCAAAATAATATTCCGATTTATCGGGGTTGATACGGATCAGCTCGTCAAATACACCTTCGAGTTTTACAAGACTGTTGTTTTTCTCATAACATTCCGCCAGCGATAACCAGTACCATTCATTATCCGGACTAATGGTAACGGCATGTTCCATCAACGCCTGGGCATCGTGGTAGTTATCCTGGTGTTTTTTTATTGCCGCCAGCTCGTACATGGCCGCGTCGTTATTGGGGTCGGTTTGAAGCACGCGGGTGAATAATTCAGCCGCATGTCCATAATTATCTATCGCCTTCTCGCCGAGGGCGGAGAAGAACAATTGCTTTTCCACCAGGCTGTCCATCTGGGTCATAGAGCGCGACTTTGCGGCAAGCAGCGTACTGTCGGTTTTGCCGGCTTGCGCCATAGCAAAAGCCGGTACCATTAAAAATATGCCTGCTATCTGCCGTCCCGTTCTCATCTGTTAACCAATACCTGTATGTCCATAACCACCCGCGCCACGGGAAGTTTCATTTAATATTTCTACCTGTTCCCAATCCACCTTCTCGTGTTTTGAAATGATCATCTGCGCTATCCTGTCGCCGGCTTTCACCTCGAAAACTTCTTCCGAAAAATTGATGAGCAGCACTTTTATCTCGCCACGGTAATCGGCATCAACCGTACCGGGTGAGTTTACAATGCCTATGCCATGCTTTAACGCCAAACCGCTACGCGGACGTATCTGCGCCTCGTAGCCTTCAGGTAATTCGATATGCAAACCTGTTGGTATAAGTTTACGTTCCATCGGCTTTAAAGTTACCGGCGCTTCGAGGTCGGCACGCAGGTCCATCCCTGCCGAATGTATGGTTTCATAGCCCGGAAGGCCGTTTTTTGAGCGGTTTATTATCCTGATGATCATCGTTTAAATATAGCTTTTAAGTTAGCACGTTCAAAATAAAACGCTACCAGTACATAGCCCAGCAGCAGCGCATCGCCTATAAAAATATTCCGCTTAAAAATGTAGAACGATAAATAAACGACCACAATTGCCGAAACGATATACGCGAGGTTCTTTTTAAGGTTGTAAGGGATGGGATAATTCTTCTGCCCCCACAGGTAAGACAGGATCATCATAATGGTATAAGCTATTAGGGATGTCCATGCAGATGCCATGTAACTGTAACTTGGAATGAACAGTACATTCAGTACAATGGTGAGTACAGCACCTATACCCGAAATATAAAGCCCGAACTTAGTTTGGTCTGATAGTTTATACCAGATGGAAAGATTCATATAAATACCGAGGCTCACGTAACCAAAAGCCAACGGTGGAATCACTCGCAAGCCTGTCCAGTAAAGTGCCGTTTGTCGCGCATCAGGCCCGTGTACCCAATACTTTAATATTTCAATATTAGCTATAATGCCTATGAAAATCACGCATACGGCTATCACAAAATAGTCCATAATACGGGCATAGGTTTGCCCGGCATTTTTGTTTTTCGACTGATTGAAAAAGAAAGGCTCGGCGCCCAGCCTGAAGGCATTGATAAACACGCTGAGGAACACGGCTATTTTAGCACAGGCGCCATAGATCCCCACATCGCGCGCTACGTTGACGGTTAGCAGCTTGCCCAGCAATATCTTATCCATATTCTCATTTACCAGGTAAGAAAGGTTGGCGATGAGCACCGGCCAACTGTAGCTGTACATGCTCATGAGCATAGCCTTATCAAACTCAAACCTGATCTTCAATAATTCAGGCAGCAATAGCAATAAGGTAACTATGCTGGATAAAAGCTCCGATATAAAAACGTAACCTACCCATTTCGGTACGTACCAGCCGCTTATCCATGCTGCGCCGCCTAAATGATGTTTTATCCAAAAAGGAAGTACATATATAAACAGCATATTAAAGCCGACAAATATGAGCACGCTGGCCATTTTGATGATACCATAACGACCGGGTTTGCCATCGGCCCTAAGCTTTACAAAGGGAATGGCGCACCAGGCGTCAACCACTACTATGGCTAAAAACAGGTAAGTATATTTTAAGAAATCTGCCGGTGAGCTGCCTAAAACAGGCTTGGCATGACTTACCTTTTTTGCGTGGTCGATATCGATAAACGAAGCGATATGACCAATGAACGGCAACGTAAAAAGCAGGAACAGCACCGTAACGGCAGCTACCGATGCAAAGGCATTATTGTAAACTTTTTGCTTGTTATCGGCGTGTTTGTTCAGGTAGCGGAAGAAGGTGGTTTCCATACCAAATGTGAGCAGCGCATTGGTCATTGACACATAGCTGTACATAGTGGTAATGATACCGTTAGCGCCCAAAGCGTAGGAGCGCGTGTAGATCGGCGTCATGAAAAAGGTAAGCACCCTGCTGGCAATGGTACTGATGCCATATAAGGCGGTTTGCCCTGCGAATTTCTTAGCTGTAGACAATCTTTTTTAAGCTGAAAGCGAAAGGATGAAAGCATAAAGCTTTTTACAGATCGCTTAGTGTACTCCTGCCTTTACAGGAACTTCTTTTTTATCACCTCAAAATTACGATAGTTTTTCAATTCACCCTCATGCGAATCCACCGAAGTTACTTCGGCTTTTTCAGGGCCTTCGCGGCACCAGTCGAGGAACATGCCTAACATGGTTTCGGTGCCTTCGGCGGCAATTTGTACGTCGCCATCGCCGGTATTTTGTACGGTGCCGGTTATGCCCAGCTGGTCGGCCACGGCTTTGGTGCTGGCGCGGTAAAATACGCCTTGTACTTTGCCTTTAATGGTGATATCGAGGTGTTTCTTGGGGTTCATAGATCATAGTTCATGGTAAAAACCTGTCATTCTGAACGAAGTGAAGAACCTGTCTGCGTGCTGGCAAATTTGCAGGTTCTTCGCTATGCTCAGAATGACAGGCTGAATAATCTCACTTCATTACAAACACCGCCGACGGAAAGTTTTTATCATCATAAACCTCTTTAAGCGGCATTACGGTATCTGTCGAATCAAATATCATTACCTGGCGTGCATAATTATTATACTTCGGCCACTTGGGTGCGTTAGTGGTGTTCGGGTCGCCGGTTTTGATGAAGGCTACCCAGGCGCTGTGCAGCGATCGTGCCAATTGCTTTTTGTCTGCGTCATCATTTGAAGCTAATATCTTATCCGCACCCCATATATAATGCAGCTCATCGCCATGGCGCGCACCGAATGGTTTGCCATTCTGGTATTTGTAGCGATACATCCAAACGCTTGCACCGGCAGGCGTTATTGCTTTCGCCAACCGGTATGAGTGCACCTGGTACATATACTGCGTAAGCGTTTTTACCGCGGCAGCATACGGTGAGTCTGTTTTTAATTGCTGCTGATAGTAGGCATAAGCCATTGGCGCATCGTTTTGAAACAATGGTTTAAAAATTGTGGCATTTGCGTAGCTATAATCGGCATTCGGGCCGGTAAAAGCTGCGCCTTCATTTTCGTTTGTGCCGATAATGGCTTTGATGCCAGCCAATTTGCCGCTTGCAGCGTACCTGTAGCCATCCAGTGGGATAGTAACACCATCATAAACCGGCCCTAATTGGGAATTGCCACCAATACCTTCGCAAATTTTGCCTTGCGCTTTCATGATGCTGTCAGCGGGCAATGTAAGCAATTGGCGTGCATCTGCCGCGGTTAGGCCCAGTTGGTTCAGCAAGCGGGTGCGTTCATTTTTTGAGGTAACGCTGTCGCGGATGCATTGTACCGAGCCGCTTTCTAAAATCGCCTGCTGGTATAATCCTTTTGAGGCCGGCGATACCATCACCGCGCTTAGCAGCTTCGCCCCTGCTGATTCACCCATTATGGTTACCCGGTTAGGGTCACCGCCGAAGGCTGCAATGTTTTGGTGGATCCATTTTAAGGCCGCAACCACATCCAGCAAACCTAAATTGCCTGATTGCGCGTATTTTCTATCTACATCGCCCATATATAAAAAGCCCAATGCGCCAAGGCGGTAGTTGATGGTGATGGTCACGATGTCATCCTTATCCGCAAAAGCGTGACCGTTCATCCCGCTGCCGCTGCCGTTGGTCATGCTGCCGCCGTGTACCCAAACCACTACTGCACGTTTGTGGTCATCCATTGCAGGTGTATAAAGATTTAGGTAAAGGCAATCTTCTGCGCCCATCACTTTATTGCCTGCCGGCTGTGTTGCCGATGAGCCGAAGTCGGTTGTATTGAGGGTATCCGTCCATGCTTTATGATCCGTTGGCGGAAGATAGCGCAGGTCGCCAACGGGTGGTTGGGCATATGGGATGCCTTTAAAAACTGCGATATTGTTTTCCGTTAAGCCGCGGATATAGCCTTTATCAGTTTTTACGGTTTGGGCGGATGCTGTTAGGGTGATAGCTGACAGTAGTAGTGTGAGGATGTTTTTGATAGGTGACATGTGTCAAATATAAAAAAATACACCGTCATGGCGAGGAACGAAGCCATCTCTCCGAAGGAGTCATTTGGACTGCATACGCAAATCAAAGGAGTATAAAATTATAGTACTGAAGATTCCGCTTTCCATCCAACAAAGTTTGACACCTGTAAACGCAGAGATTGCTTTGTCGTTGTGCTCGCACTGCCCTGCTCACTCCGCGCAATGACGGGTGGTGATTTGCGGTAAAGGGAATTAACCGTCCGTCCGCTACCTGTGCGGACACCTACAAACAGTTTCGGACACTTTAGCATATTGCAACTTACACCAGCTTCCTCACCTTCGATTCCACCGTCAATTTCATACCATCCACATCCGTTATCAAATTCAATCCTGGCTTTTTGCCCGGTTCAAGTGAGCCTTTTTCGTCGTTTATGCCTAAAAACTTTGCGCCGTTCAATGTGCCCCATTCTATCAGTCTTTCAGTGCCGATGGCGGGGTATTTGTGCTGTATGGTTTTCATCTCGTGCAAAATGCACAGCTTGGTGTTGGATGCCAGGCTGTCGGTACCGAGCGTGAGGTTAAAGCCCTGGTCGACGAACAGGTTGATTTTGGGTAGGTGGTTCTCGATATACAGGTTGGCATTAGGGCAAAAGCACCAGTTTACCTTTTTATCGAAGCGTTTCAAAAAGTATATATCCTTCAGATTGGTGCAGGTGTTATGCACCAGCAATATATCCTGCTTGCTGGTAAGCAGGGGCAGCATGGATTGTAACGAGTTACGTGCCTGCGGCTTAAAGTGACCAGTATCCGTACCGAAATATTCGTACAGATCGTTAAACTTGCCGAGTTTATAACGAAAAAATTTATTCTCGTCCTCGCATTCCTGGTTGTGGATGCTCAGCAGGTTGTCAACGCCCGAATCGCAATATTTTTTAATGAGGCGGAAAAGTTCTTTTGAGGTGGAGTATGGCGCATGTGCCGTTATGGAGCTTGGCTGCGGTTTAAATTCATGCAATAGGGCCATACCCCGCTCGAAGATCTCTTCGGCTGCGGGAGGCAGAAAGCCCAGTATTTCAACAAAAGTATGGTAGTATAATTTCTGCTTTGCTTTTACAGGGATGGTGAGGTTGTTGTTTGATATATCGCCTACGGCCACAATGCCGTTTTCGATCATGTCGTGCTCGGCTTTTTCGGCAGCTTCTACAATGGCTGCATTATCGGCAGAGCGCACTTTTAATATCGACTTGATAAATTCCACCAGCCCGGTGTTCTGCGGCACTTTTCCGCCAAGGTGCGACAGCTCGAGATGGCAATGCGAATTGATAAAGCCGGGGCAAATAATGCCACTCAGGCTTTCGGGTGGAGGGTGTCCGTTCCGGGCGTGGGTTTCAGGGTCGGATACGGCAATTATTTTACCCTCATCATCAACTGTTACAACTCCGTTTTTGATTGGATCGGCATAGATTGGAACAACATAATCGGCTTTAAAACTTTTCATTAACGTAAATAACTAAGCATCTTCATAAACCTTTTTTTCAAAAACCGAACCAATCCGTCAAATCATTACAATTAACTTAAAGTTATTGTTTTTTAATCTGACAAAAAGAATACCTTCTGAAAAAGCTACTAAATTTTATTTTGAGTACCTTTGCAATGTGAGCACAAAGAAAGAAAAAATTGATATAAGAAGCCTAACCTTGCCCGCTTTACAGGAGCATTTTGTGCGCATGGGCGAAAAAGGGTTTCGCGCAAAGCAGGTTTACGAATGGCTTTGGAAAAAATCATGTTTTTCTTTCGGCGGTATGAGCAACATTTCAAAAGAACTACGTACCAAACTGGAAGACAACTTTGTCATAAACAACGTGAGGATCAACAACTCACAGTTTAGCGCAGATAAAACTATAAAAAATTCTTTTATTTTACACGATAACCACCTGATTGAGGGTGTTTTAATTCCAACAACCGACCGGATGACCGCCTGCGTATCGTCACAAGTGGGTTGCAGCCTCACCTGTAAGTTTTGCGCAACGGGTTATATGGAGCGTAAAAGGAACCTTAACCCCGACGAAATTTACGACCAGGTGGTGCTTATCCATCAGCAGGCTATAGAGAATTATAACCAGCCCCTGAGCAACATTGTGTACATGGGCATGGGCGAACCGCTGCTCAATTACAAAAACGTGCTCGACTCGATCCATAAGATCACCAGCGAGGAAGGCCTTAATATGGCGGCAAAGCGCATCACTGTAAGCACGGCCGGCATTGCCAAAATGATAAAAAAGCTCGGCGACGATAACGTGAGGTTCAACCTGGCGCTGAGCCTGCACGCGGCAAACGACGAGAAGCGTAATACCATTATGCCCATCAACGAGCAAAACTCGCTCAAAGCCCTTGCCGAAGCCCTTAAATATTACTACGCCAAAACCAAGAATCCGGTTACGTACGAATACATCGTGTTCGACGGGTTTAACGATACCCTGCAGGACGCCGCCGAACTGGCCCGCTTTTGCAAGCACCTGCCCTGCAAAGTAAACATTATTGAATACAACCCCATTGCCTTTGCCAGTTTCCTGAACGCCGGCGAAGACCGTGTAGAGGCCTTTGCCGAATACCTGCGCAAAGCAGGCGTAAACACCAACATCCGCCGCAGCCGTGGTAAAGATATCGATGCTGCCTGCGGGCAATTGGCTATTAAGGATAAGGATAAAGTGGCGGTTAAGGAAGAGGCTTGAGTGGCAACTTAAAAAAGGGCGTTGCCGCAGCCCGCGCTGTCCGTAGGACTCCTACGGAGAGGCCCTCGAAGCGGCCCGTGCTTTTCAGGGCTGCGCTGCGCTCCGGCCCTGCGGGCTAAACCCTTACAATCCAACGCAAATTGTCTGAACCATGATTTGTAGGATTAGAGGATTAACTTGATTTTAAAAAAAACACGTCATGCCGAACTTGTTTCGGCACCTCACAGACAGATAGCCGACATGCATAATCCGTGAGCATGATGAGGTGCTGAAACAAGTTCAGCATGACGGATAATAGGTATTAATCGCAGCAGGCAACGCCACCTATGTTAACAAAATCATTTCCAAATTCCCCGCTACTTTGCTAACTTGGATATAATGAAACTGTCGCAAACGTATTTGGCTGATTTTGTGTCGTTGTTGTTCCCGGAGTTGTGCCCGGCTTGCGGCGAGGGCTTGGTGGCCGGTGAGCGTATTATTTGTACCGATTGCCTGTATAGCCTGCCCATCACCAATTTTCACCACCAGCCGGATAATATTGTGGCGCAGCAGTTTTGGGGCAAGCTGCCGCTGGAAGGCGCTTATGCGCTGTATTATTTCGCCAAAGGTGGTAAAATACAGAACCTGATGCACCACTTTAAGTACAAGGGCATGCAGCAGATAGGCGACATACTGGGCGAAATTGCAGGCAGGCAGCTGCGCGATAACCCGGTATTTGCCTCGGCAGACGTGATCGTGCCCGTACCGCTACACAAAAGCCGGTTGCATCAGCGCGGTTATAACCAAAGCGCCTGCTTTGCCCGTGGGTTGGCTACCAAACTCAATGCCGTGGTTGACGAGGATAACCTGGTACGCATACATGCCACCGAAACGCAAACCCACAAAAGCCGCTTCCTGCGGTTTGAAAACATGCAGGAGGTTTTCAAAGTACTGCACCCTGAACGGCTTGAAGGCAAGCATATCCTATTAGTTGACGACGTGGTAACCACCGGCTCGACACTGGAAGCCTGCGGGACGGAACTACTGAAAGTTGACGGCGTGAAGCTGAGCATCGCTACCATAGCCTACGCCGAGTAACCTTTTATTCCGCAATTATTGCAAGGTGTTTGGATTAGAGATTAGTTAATTGGAGATTAGAGATTAGTAGATGATGCAAGGAGCAAGGTTGGAGGTGTCCGGTAAGTGTTCAGCGTGTCCGCACGGGAAGCGGACGGACGGCCTACAAACTATGCCATGCTGAACTTGTTTCAGCACCTCATCATACTTGTGGGTTATGCATCGTCGTCTACCTGTCTGTGAGGTGCCGAAACGAGTTCACTGTTGTCCGGTAATCTTTCGTTTAATATATAAAAACACTCTTTAGGGCCTTAAAAGGCCCTTTTTTATGCAGTTTTTAAATGTAAGCCCATGCATTGAAAAATTTTGTACCTCTTTTTAAAACCCGGCTGTCCGGTAAAAATTTACTCAAAACAAGATGTTTCTTGCATTTAGACCGCTTATGGCTGCTTTGTAGCGTTGTAAAAAGTTTTTAGCGTGAAATATCGCAGCTATTTCGATACCAGCTGTCCGGTAAAACTTTTTGACAGATCTTTTACCGGACAACAGTGAAACGAGTTCGGCATGACGGTTTTTTTAATCAGGGCAATCATTTAACGGCGAAGCCCTCTTGAGCACCTTTAAAAAATAAACAACCGCGAAAAATCCGTTTAATCATGGTTCAGACAAAAATGCGTTAGGGATTGTAGCGGATACCGGCACTTCGAGGGCCTCAGTGTGACAAGCCGTGGTTAAGGCCTGCAGGCGTATGAGCGGAAAGCCCGGGCCGCTTCGAGGGCCTCTCCGTAGGAGTCCTACGGACAGCACGGGCTGCGGCAACGCCCTGTTTAGAGATACGTTAATTAAAGATTTAGGGGCATAGTTTGATAAACACACCCCTGCCTTTACGCGCTTTCCTACACGCCCCCTCTCGAGAGGGGATCTAAAATATCGCTTTGATTTGAATTGACTGGTACTAACCTCTAATCTCCAGTCTCTAATCTCTACTTCTGATACTTGCTCAGCTTATCGTAAAGCGTTTTTGGTTCGAAAGGTTTCAGGATGAAATCGTTCATGCCGGCGTTGCTCATTTCGTTTACTTCGCTGCTGAGCATGGAGGCGGTGAGGGCCACTATTGGTAGCTGCTGGAAATATGGATCGGCGTTGGCGCGGAGTTTTTCGGTGGCTTCAAGACCGCCCATTACCGGCATGTGCACGTCCATCAATACCACATCATAATTTTTATTGGTTTCAACTTTATCAACGGCTTGCTGCCCGTTTTCGGCAAAATCAACCTTAGTGCCCCAGCGTTGTAACACTTTGTTCACCAATATGCGGTTGATCTGGTTGTCATCAACCACAAGCACATTTAAATTCAAGCCCATTTCCATCTTGCTATCGCTTATTTTATTCGTATTTGCCTTATTAAACGTAATTGTGAACCAAAAGGTTGAGCCCTGGCCCAAAACACTGTCCACATTAATGCGCGAATCGTGCAGTTCTACCAACCGCTTGCTGATGGCCAGTCCCAACCCAGTTCCGCCATATTTGCGCGTTGTATCAGCCTCAGCTTGTTGGAAAGACTCAAATATAGTATTTAATTTATCATTCGCTATGCCAATGCCTGTGTCGCTCACGGCAAAGCGAATGCGTACATTCTTGTCGTTCTCTTCCAATACGCCTATGTCTATCGTTATGCCGCCTTCGTGTGTAAATTTAACGGCGTTGCCAACCAGGTTCAGCAGTATTTGTATCAAGCGGGCGCTATCCCCTACCACAAATTGCGGCACTTCGGCAGCTACGTTTTGCTTAATATAAATATTTTTTTCGTTAGCCCTAAACTGCAGCGAGTTGGTTACGCCGGTAACTACCTTGCGCAGGTCGACACTGGCTTTTTCGAGCGTTACGTTGTCGGTTTCTATTTTGGTGAAGTCGAGCAGGTCGTTGATGAGGTTCATCAGGTTATCCGCCGAGAACTTCAGTATGCCGAGGTTTTCCTTTTGCGCTTCATCGGCATTGTCGTCGGTAAGCAGGTTGGCCATACCGATAACGGCATTTAGCGGCGTGCGGATCTCATGGCTCATCACCGAAATGAACATATCCTTGGCGCGGTTAAGCTGCAAAGCCTTTTCCTTGGCCGCAATCAGCTCCATCTCCACCTTCTTCTTGGCCGTGATGTCGATAATTACCTCGATGTATTTATCCACCTCGCCCGCGGTATTGAGGATAACAGAATTGATGACCGAGATCCACAGCGGCTGCCCATCCTTACGGTAAGCCAGCAGATCGACCTCGAAGGATTGCTTATTACGCGACAGCTCACGCGATCTTTCGATAACGGATATATCGGTCAGCTCGCCCTTTAACGTATCGCCCAGGTGTTTGGTCTTTACATCATCAAGGCTGTAGCCTGTTATCTTTTCAAAAGCGCTGTTGATCCACTCAACCTTACCGTTGCAATCGTTAATCACCACGCCGCTGGTGGTATTGCTGGCCACAAGTGAAAGCATTTTTGCTTCTTCTTCGGCCTTTTTGCGGGCGGTAACGTCCACTACAACGGTTATCTGGCGGTCAACTTCACCCAGGTCATTCAACAATGGGCTATTGGCGAAAAAGACCCATATCGGCGTGCGGTCTTTCTTATAAACTTTCAGCTCAACCTCGTATGGCTGCTTGTTCTTTATTTTTTCAACAGCAGCCGAGTGTACAGTCAAATCCGTTTCCTCGCCTAACAGTATATTGCCAAAGGCCTTGCCTTTCATTTCGCGCAGGGTGTAGCCCAGTATCCGCTCGGCAGCTTCGTTCATCCAGATGACACTCCCATCCTTTTCGCGGATAACAGTACCGCTTGGCGATTTACGCGAGGCAAAGGAAAGTATCTCCAGGTCTTTTTCGGCATTTTTGCGACTGGTGATATCTACAACAATGCGGATGTACTTATCGATGTTTCCATTGGCATCGAACAGTACAGAGTTGATAACCGACAGCCAGATAATTTTGCCATCCTTACGGCTTATTTGCAGTTCGGCTTCGTATGATTCACCGTTTTTTACGGCTTCTTCATATTTATCTTTGTTTTGCAGGCTTGGCCGGGCTTGAATTACAGGGCGAAGCTGTTTATCCAGCAATTCATTAGCTGCATAACCGGTAATTTCTTCAAACCCTTTGTTTATCCATAATACCTCGTCTTTAGCATTGCTGATCACCACGCCGTTATGGATCTTGCTCGCTACCAGCGAAAGCAGTTCCAGCTCGGCCATAATTCGCTTACGCTCGGTAGTATCACGACCGCTGGCATACCATTTATCATTTTTGTTAACGGCGCTCCAGCTTATCCATTTCACGGCGCCATCGGCGGCAACGGTTTGGGTTTCCAGCTCAAACGACTGCTGGCTTTTACGGCCTGCATCGATAAGGTGAACAAACTGGTCGCGGTTTTTGCCAACTACAAATTCCCAAAGCGAACGGCCAATGGCCTGCTCTGGTTTGTAGCCTAAAATAGTGAAGACCGCGTTATTGATCAGCTCGATCTTTGAATCGATATCGGCGATAAAATGAATTTCGCCCGAGGTATTAAAGAGGGTATAAAAATCCTTATGAAAGGCTAGCGAAGCCTCCAATTCCAGTTTCTGCCTGCGCAAAACCAGGTTCGACATTACTTCCGCAGCCAATGTATTCAACGCATCGCGCTGCTCATGGGTAAGCTTACGCGGAACGTGGTCGATAACGCAAAGCGTTCCGATATGATGCCCATTCGGATCAATTAGCGGTGCGCCGGCGTAAAAACGCACCTTTGGCTCGTTAACCACAAAGTCGGCATCCTTAAAATCGACATCCTGTGTAGCGTCAGGTATCTCATATATGCTATCCTTATTGATAGTGGCTTTACAGATAGTATGATCTATAGGCACTTCGATAGCATCCAAACCAATTATTGATTTGAACCACTGGCGGTTAGCATCGATAAATGAAATATGCGCTATGGGGACCTGGCAAATGTAGGATGCAAGGCGCGTGATAGCATCAAACTCTTTTTCGGGGAGTGTGTCGAGCACATTATATGAATTAAGCGCCCTAAGGCGCCCTTCATCCTTTAAAAGAGAATGTTGTTCAATCACGTTTAATCAATCAGTCCTTATACAACGGAAAATCTTCCGTTAATTTATGGACTTTTTTACGGATTTTCTTTAAAGAAGGTTCGTTTTCCGGATCTTTTATTACCGCATCTATCAGATCGACAATTTCTTCCATCTGTTTCTCTTTCATACCGCGTGTGGTAACTGCAGCCGTGCCCACCCTGATGCCTGAAGTAATAAATGGTGACTTATCGTCGAAAGGCACCATATTCTTATTTACGGTGATCTCGGCAGCGCCCAAAGCGTTCTCTGCTGCTTTACCGGTGATATTTTTGTTACGCAGGTCGATCAGCATCAGGTGATTATCCGTACCGCCTG
>Ga0206937_10054_pt1 | contig 36876 bp, 27 predicted proteins | sample Alteio_BWOrgHeat_11_FD_152923 | JGI IMG/M metagenome (GOLD analysis project Ga0206937, IMG submission 152923) | Enriched cells from forest soil in Barre Woods Harvard Forest LTER site, Petersham, Massachusetts, United States -... | ecosystem: Environmental > Terrestrial > Soil > Temperate forest >... | reverse complement strand
GAAGTACATCTGAGAAAGCAAACAAAGTTATGGGTGAGTTGTATGCTCCCTTTGTCCGCCAAGGAAATCCGATTTATTTCATGGATGAGAGAAGTGCTGAGTTAACTAAATATGCTGCAAATTCATTTCTTGCAATGAAGATTACTTTTATGAATGAGATTGCAAATCTTTGTGAAAAAGTCGGAGCAAATGTAGATTCCATTCGCAAAGGAATTGGTTCCGATGAGAGAATTGGTAAACGATTTTTATTTGCCGGTATTGGTTATGGAGGAAGTTGTTTTCCAAAAGATGTGCAAGCATTGGCAAAAACTTCGGAAGAATATAACTATGATTTTAAGATTCTGAAGTCCGTAATTGATGTCAATGAAAAACAAAAGACTGTAATCGTTTCAAAGATAAAGGATTATTATAAAGGAGATTTGAAAGGGAAGAAGATTGCAATCTGGGGTCTCGCTTTCAAACCTGATACTGATGATATACGCGAAGCATCTGCAATTCATATCATCAATGAATTATTAAGTGAAGGAGTTCAAATATCAGCATTCGACCCTGAAGCAATGAATAATGTTAAGAATATATTAGCTAATAAAATTACCTATTCAGAAAACCAATATGATTGTTTGAAAGATGCTGATGCATTATTAATAGCAACGGAATGGTCGGTTTTCCGAACCCCTGAGTTTGATAAGATTGCTTCTTTATTAAAATCAAAGGTTATCTTTGATGGAAGAAACCTCTATGATTTGCAACAAATGAAGGAGCTAGGATTTTATTATAATAGTATCGGCAGGGAAGTAATTCAATAACTCAACATGGCAAAAAGAATTTTAATAACAGGTGCAGCAGGATTTCTTGGTTCTCATTTATCTGATAGATATATAAAGGAGGGTTATCATGTTATTGGAATGGACAACCTCATTACGGGTTCATTGAAAAACATCGAACATCTTTTTCCTTTAAAGGAATTCGAGTTTTATCATCATGATGTTTCTCGTTTTGTTCATGTTCCTGGCAATCTTGATTATATTCTTCATTTTGCTTCACCCGCAAGCCCCATTGATTATTTAAAGATGCCTATTCAAACATTGAAAGTTGGTTCACTTGGCACTCATAATTTATTAGGATTAGCAAAATCAAAGAAAGCAAGAATGCTTATTGCTTCTACGTCAGAAGTTTATGGAGACCCCGAAGTTCATCCACAAAATGAAGATTACTGGGGGCACGTGAACCCAGTCGGACCACGTGGTGTTTATGATGAAGCGAAGCGTTTCCAGGAAGCTATAACAATGGCTTATCATAACTTCCATGGATTAGAAACTCGCATAGTTAGAATATTTAATACCTATGGTCCACGAATGCGATTGGATGATGGTCGTGCCTTGCCGGCTTTCATGGGACAAGCATTGCGAGGAGAAGATATTACAGTCTTCGGAGATGGTAGTCAAACCCGTTCATTTTGTTATTGCGATGATTTGATTGAAGGAATTTATCGGTTATTGCTGTGTGATTATCCTTATCCTGTAAACATCGGCAATCCTCATGAAATAACTATTAAAGACTTTGCAGAAGAAATTATTGCATTGACTGGAACAAATCAGAAAATAGTTTATAAACCACTTCCTACCGATGATCCAAAACAAAGAAAACCTGATATTACAAGAGCTAAGAATATATTAGGGTGGGAGCCAAAAGTATCTCGTCAAGAGGGATTGAAGATTACTTATGAATATTTCAAAAATCTTCCTGAATTCAAAAACATTAAAGTTTCTTAATAAATGGATTCAACTAATAAAGATTATTTCGTTCATGAATCATCTTATATTGATGAAGGATGCTCTATTGGAAAAGGAACAAAAGTTTGGCACTTTTCTCATATTATGTCGGGATGCACAATTGGGGATAGCTGTAATATAGGACAGAATGTTGTCATTTCTCCAGGAGTAATATTGGGTAAAAATGTCAAGGTTCAAAATAATGTATCAATATATACGGGTGTGATTTGTGAGGATGATGTATTTCTTGGACCATCTATGGTATTTACTAATGTTATCAATCCAAGAAGTGCTGTTGTGAGAAAAGATCAATATATGAAAACAATTGTTGGGAAAGGAGCAAGCATCGGCGCCAATGCAACTATTGTTTGCGGACATAACATTGGTAAATATGCATTTATTGGAGCAGGTGCAGTAGTTACAAAACATGTTCCGGACTATGCTTTATTTATTGGTAATCCTGCTAAACAAAGTGGTTGGATGAGTGAGTATGGACATAAATTAAAGTTTGATAGCAAAGGATTTGCAATCTGTCCTGAAAGCAAGGAAGAATATACTTTGAAAGACGGCATTGTAACAAAGTTTTAAAATTATTATGATAAAGTTTGCTATAATAGGTTGTGGACACATTGGAAAGCGTCATGCAGAAATGATTCTTCGAAATCCCGAAGCTGAATTGGTTGCTTTATGCGATATTAAAGATAAGGAACTATTAGGGTTAGATCATTTTAATGTACCCTTCTTTAAATCTGCTGAAGAAATGCTCGCTTCAGGAATTAAGATCGATGTTGTTAATATATGCACTCCTAATGGTTTACATTCTGCTTATGCCTTATTAGCACTTGAACATCAACATCATATTGTTTGTGAAAAACCTATGGCTCTAACCACTGCTGATTGCGAAGCTATAATACATAAGGCTCTTAAGGTCCATAAAAACATTTTTTGCGTTATGCAGAACCGTTATAGTCCACCTTCAGTTTGGATTAAGCAAGTTGTTGATGATAAGATTTTGGGCGATATTTATATGGTGCAATTAAACTGCTACTGGAACCGTGATGAGAGATATTATAAAAAAGGAGGTTGGAAAGGTGATGCAAAATTAGATGGAGGGACCCTGTTTACTCAGTTCTCCCATTTCATTGATATTATGTATTGGCTTTTCGGTGATATAAAAGACATTGTTGCAAAGTTTGGAACTTTCAATCATAAAGGATTAACTGATTTTGAAGATTCAGGAATCGTTAATTTTAATTTCCTTAATGGTGGAATGGGTTGTATAAATTATTCGACTTCTGTGTGGGATAAAAATATGGAAAGTAGTATTACTATTATCGGAAGCAAAGGAAGCGTAAAGATTGGTGGACAATATATGAATGCGATAGAATACTGTCATATAAAAGATTATGAAATGCCTGTTCTTTCAGAAGGAAGTCCTGCAAATGATTATGGAGCTTATAAGGGTTCTGCTGCGAATCATCATTTTATCATTGAAAATGTTATTGATACGCTCAACGGAAGAAATACCATTACGACAAATGCCTTAGAAGGTTTAAAAGTTGTTGATATAATTGAACGGATTTACTCTTTAAAGAAATAAAATAATAAAGAATTTATGAATAATTTATACGATAAATTAATCCGTAAGGAATCAAAACTTGCTGTCATAGGACTAGGATATGTTGGTCTTCCGATTGCTTTAGAATTTGCAAAAAAAATTAAAGTTATCGGATTTGATATTAGTGAAGAACGTGTAAATATGATGAAGCAAGGAATTGATCCAAGTGGCGAACTTGATAAATCTGCTTTTGATAATTGCGATATTGAATATACTACTTCCCATGAAAAATTAAAAGAAGCCAACTTCTTTATTGTTGCTGTTCCTACTCCTATTGACGATCATAAATTACCGGATTTGAAACCTCTTCTTGGAGCTACTGGTTCGATTGGAAGTGTTCTTAAGAAAGGTGATTATGTTGTATTTGAATCTACAGTTTACCCTGGATGTACTGAGGAAGATTGTATTCCTCTGTTAGAAATTTTATCAGGACTTAAATTCATGGAAGATTTTAAAGTTGGGTATTCTCCTGAGCGAATAAATCCGGGAGATAGGGAACACACATTGGCTAAAACAATTAAAGTTGTTTCCGGATGTGATGAAGAATCTTTAGATATTATTGCTAAGACTTATGAGATAGTTGTTAAGGCAGGTGTCTTCAGAGCTGCTTCAATTAAGGTTGCTGAAGCTGCAAAGATTATTGAAAACACGCAACGAGATATCAACATTGCTTTCATGAATGAGCTTTCTATCATTTTTAGTCGGATGGGAATTAATACTTACGATGTTCTTGATGCAGCAAGCACTAAGTGGAACTTTCTTCGCTTCTCTCCAGGCTTAGTTGGCGGTCATTGCATTGGAGTTGACCCTTATTATCTTACTCATAAAGCGCAACAATTGGATTATCACTCACAAGTAATTAATTCAGGTAGATATGTAAATGATACTATGGGTTTTTATGTTGCAAAACAAACTGTAAAGAAAATAATTTCATTCGGTAAAGATATTTCCAAAGCAAAGGTTTTAGTGATGGGTGCAACCTTTAAGGAGAACGTTGAAGACATTCGTAATTCTAAAGTTGCCGATGTTGTTAAAGAATTAAAATCCTTTAGTGTTAATATAGATATTACTGATCCACGGGCTTCTTCAGAGCATTTGAAAAAGGAATATGGCTTTGGATTGGTTGATAAAATAGGTGATAACTATGATGCAATAATCGTTTGCGTTAATCATACTGAATATCTTAATTTTGATGAGAAATATTTCCAGTCCATTTCATCAAAGCCGGGTTTATTGGTTGATGTTAAAGGTCTTTACAGAGGAAAGATAAAAGAAATGAACTACTGGAGTTTATAAGGTTTAAAGTTAAACCGTTAGAATCCCATGAAACAAATTTTAGTAACAGGAGGAACAGGATATATCGGTTCTCATACTGTTGTTGAACTTTTAAATGCAGGGTTTTCTGTTTCTATTCTTGATGATTTATCTAATTCAAATGCTGAAGTTATTGATGCTATTGAAAAGATAACAGCTAAACGTCCTTCATTTACGGAATTAGATATTTGTGATTACAATGCTCTTGATATTTATTTATCTGAAAATCAGTTCGATGCCATAATTCATTTTGCTGCTTCTATTTTAGTTGATGAATCTGTTCAGAAGCCTTTGCATTATTACAGGAACAATCTTTTGTCTTTGATAAATGTCTTGGAATTAGCTGCAAAATATAACATTGATAAAGTTGTTTTTTCTTCGTCCTGCTCTGTTTATGGGGAGCCTGATTCGCTGCCTGTTAATGAAAGTGCTTCTGTTAAAAAAGCTGAGAGTCCTTATGCAAATACAAAGCAAATCGGGGAGGAAATTATTGAGGATACAATTAAGTCATCATCGTTAAAAGCTATTTCATTAAGATATTTTAATCCAATTGGAGCACATGATACTGCTTTGATTGGTGAACATCCTGTTGGTCCGCCTAGTCATCTTATTACTATCATTACACGATATGTTTCTGAAAAGAAAATTATTAATGTTTATGGAAATGATTATAATACTCCTGATGGAACTTGCATTCGGGATTATATTCATGTTGTAGATGTTGCAAAGGCTCATGTAATTGCTACGGAACGATTATTAAATGGAAAGAATAAATCTTCTTATGAAGTATTTAATCTTGGTACAGGAATTGGTCATTCGGTATTGGAGGCAATACATACTTTTGAGAAAGCCACTGGAGAAAAATGTAATTATAAAATTGTTTCTAAAAGACCAGGAGATGTGGAAAAGGTTTATGCTGATACAACAAAAGCTAATAATGAATTAGGATGGAAAGCGGAAAAGACTTTTGAAGAAGCAATACAATCAGCATGGAAATGGGAGAAACGAATTAGGAATTAGGAATTACGAATTAGGAATGATATGGAAAATAAAAGAAAAATTTTAATCACCGGAGGAGCGGGTTTCATTGGCTCACATGTTGTGAAACGTTTTGTAAAGAATTATCCTGATTATAAAATATATAATCTTGATAAACTTACTTATGCAGGTAACCTGGAGAATCTTAGGGAGATAGAGAATCATCCCAACTATACTTTTATAAAAGGAGATATTGTTGATGCGGATTTCATTAATAAGATATTTGCTGAACATGGTTTCGATGGGGTGATTCATCTTGCTGCCGAATCGCATGTGGACAGGTCTATTATCAATCCTTTGGAGTTTATTATGACTAATATTATCGGCACTGCAAATCTTTTAAAAGCTGCTAAAAGTAATTGGGTCGGGATTACAAATCCCGAACAGCGAAGTGGTGAACCAGACCAGCGAAGTGGTGAATCAAATCCCCGTTTCTATCATATTTCTACCGATGAAGTCTATGGTTCACTTGGCAAGGAGGGTTATTTTACTGAGGAAACCGCTTATGATCCGCGTAGTCCTTATTCGGCTTCCAAGGCGAGTTCTGATCATTTGGTTCGTGCTTATTTTCATACTTATAAATTGCCTGTTGTCATTTCTAATTGCTCCAATAATTATGGTTCTTTTCATTTCCCCGAGAAGCTGATTCCGTTAACCATCAACAACATCAAGAATAATAAACCGATACCTGTTTATGGCAAAGGAGAAAACGTGAGGGATTGGTTATTTGTGGAAGACCATGCTGCTGCAATTGATGTTATCTTCCATAAAGGAAAAACCGGTGAAACCTATAACATTGGCGGAAACAATGAATGGACAAATATTGATTTGGTTCATCTGCTGTGCAAGATAATGGACACGAAATTAAACCGTGAGCCGGGGACTTCTGCCAGATTAATTACGTTTGTAACCGACCGCGCAGGACATGATTTGCGATATGCCATTGATTCCTCGAAACTGCAAAATGAACTGGGCTGGAAACCATCTTTACAATTTGAAGAAGGCTTGGAAAAGACCGTGGACTGGTATCTCTCCAATGAAGAATGGCTGAATGATGTTACATCAGGTGCTTATCAGAAGTACTATGAGAAGATGTATCATAAAAGGTGATTCAGTTTAAAATTTAAGATTTAAAGTATTCAAAGAATTCTTTCTATTCTTTTTGTTTAATTTTGAATTATGAAATTTATTAAAAGCCATTATCTCTTTTTAATATTCTCTTTATTTCTTTTTTCCTTTATTGATGGAAATAAAAAAATGAATGATTGGGAAAAGGAACATTTGAATGGAAAAGTGAAATCCATTCGTGAATACAATTATAATAAACCAATTATATTAAACTTAAGCGATACCAATTATGATTTAATTATTATTTATAATAAAAAGGGAAATCAGATTGAATGGAATTGGAATAAAGGAGATGAAAAAGGGAATAAAAAAATCATAACGTATAATAAGTCAGGAAACATTATTGATGAAACCATCTCAGATAAAAATGGAAAAGTAATTCTAAAGGACACTTATAAATATGATAATAAAAGAAATTTATCAGAGGATAATATTTGTCTTCAATATTCAGGTGAGGATACAACTAGATATATGGATAAATATAAATGTGATAATCTTGGAAATAAAATAGAAAAAGATTTTTATGACAAAGGAATAAAATATGAGGGCAAGAATTTATATAAATATGATGAAAAAAGGAATCTTATTGAAGATGATGATTATGATAAAGATGAAAAACTCATACGAAAGAATATTTTTAAATATGATGAAAAGGGAAATTTAATAGAAAATGATTTTTATGAACATGGAGTTGACCTCACTGAGAAATGGATATGGAAATATGACAATTACGGTAACATAACCGAACAATACAGATATGATTCATTTAACAAATTAATGACAAATGAATTATATAAATACGATTATGATAAGAATGGTAATTGGATAAAATCAATTGGTATTAATGAACAGAAGACAACATTTACCAATATTAGAATTATTGAATATTATTAAAGAAGATTAATCCCATTTCCACCCCCATCACCCCAATTTCCTCTTTTGGATGAGTCATTTTACATATAAACAAGGGCATCGAAACTGGATTTTCTTCTGAAAATGATGAAAATCGGTCGTTTCTTCTAAAAGAAGTGGTCAGTTATTAAAAAAAGATGTCGTTTCTTCTTGAAGATGTGACATCCTTTTCAAAAATTCGGTCGGTTCTTCTGGAAGAACTGACCGAATTTCCAAAAAACCTGTCGTTTCTTCTGGAAGAAACGACAGATTTGGCAGATGTCGTTTCTTTTTTTTTAAGTTTTCAAGTGTCATTATTTGCAATAAAGTACTTTTTTCATGGTAGTATATCCTTTAAATCTAACCAAAAATCAATAAAAACGTCAAAAAACAGAGATTTATCCATAAATATACTCATTTATCAATTTCATGGAAATATTCATAAGAGGTTACAGGTTTATGATGGTTGTGGATAACCTGAATTCGGAGCTGTGAACTTTGCGTTTTAGTCCCGATTGCAGCGGATATCCTTTTTTTTGTTGAACTGAACTTGATGTTCGAGCTGAACTTTCGGCAAAAAAAAGATATGAGCGGAAAGCGGGACTGAACTTTCCAGCGAGTGATAAAGATATGCTTCAAAAAAGTCCTAAGTATTAAGTCTTAAGTCCTAAGATTTTTGACTTAGTACTTAAGACTTAATACATAAGACATTATCCCCTTTTAATTTCCTATCTTTGCCTCGATGTACGAAACGCCATTTCATTCCAAAGATTTAAGTAATTATTCATTTCTTGTTACGGGAGGTGCCGGTTTTATCGGTTCCAATCTTGTGGAATATTTATTGAAATATAAGGCGAGGAAAGTAAGGGTGATTGATAATCTTTCGAACGGGCATTATAAAAATCTTGTGCCTTTTAAAAACAATCTTTCTTTTGAATTTATAAAGGATACGATTGCCGATACTGATGTTTGTTTGAAGGCTTGTGAGGGTATGGATTATGTGTTGCATCAGGCGGCATTGGGCTCTGTTCCGCGTTCTTTGAAAAATCCTTTGGCAAGTCATGAAGCTAATGCAACTGGGTTTTTAAATATGCTGGATGCAGCGCGACAGACCAATATAAAGCGTTTTGTTTTTGCAAGTTCATCGTCGGTTTATGGGGATGATAAGCACATGCCGAAGAAAGAATCGCAGACGGGCAATCTTTTGTCGCCTTATGCCGTTTCGAAATATACCAATGAATTATATGCAAAAGTTTTTGCCATGAATTATGGAATGGAAGTGATTGGGTTGCGGTATTTTAATGTGTTTGGACCTAATCAAAGTCCTGATGGCGCCTATGCTGCCGTGATTCCTTTGTTTATGAAAGCATTGATGAATAATGAATCTGCATATATTAATGGGGATGGAAATCAATGTCGTGATTTTACTTTTATTGAGAATGCTGTGCAGGCAAATATTAAAGCTATTTTTACTGAACATCCTGAAGCACTTGGTAAAATATATAATGCGGCGGTTGGAGAAACAACTTCTATAAATGATTTGTTTGGAGAGATAAAAAAGCTTTCAGGAGCATCTGCAAATGCCGTATATCAAGAGGATAGGAAGGGTGATATAAAAGATTCATTGGCAGATATTACTGCAGCAAAAACATTTTTAGGTTATAATCCACAGATAAAAATAAAAGAGGGATTAAAAATAACTTATGATTGGTTTAAAAAATCGTAATTCGTAAATCATAAATCGTAAATTTAAAAGATGGGACTTTTCGGGAATTTATTTTCAAAAAAAGAACAGGTAGCTCCGATAGATTATTCAGAGGTTATAACAGATATGCACTCGCATCTTATCCCCGGAATTGATGATGGTGCGCAGACCATTGAAGATTCTGTACAGCTTATCCGTGAGCTTCATGAAATGGGTTTTAAGAAATTAATTACTACGCCGCATATCATGAGTGATTATTATAAAAACACTCCTGAGAACATAAAAGAAGGTTTGGAGAAAGTAAGAGCGGCAATTAAAACAGCAGGGATTCCTGTTGAAATAGATGTTGCTGCTGAATATTATCTGGATGAACAGTTTCTGACTAAACTTAAAAGTCCTGATGTACTGACCTTTGGCAATAATTATATTTTATTTGAAACGTCTTACATTAATAAACCTGAGAATCTTTATGCTTGTATCTTTGCTATTCAACAGCGAGGATTGAAGCCTGTTTTGGCGCATCCTGAACGTTATCCATTTTTTTATGATGATTTTGATGAATACAAAAGACTTCATGACAGAGGAGTGTTATTGCAGCTGAATACTAATTCACTCACAGGTTATTATTCTCCTGCAGCACGAATGATTGCCATGCGAATGATTGATGAGAACCTGATTGATTTTATCGGAACAGATTGTCATCACATGCGACATGCGGGTGCTTTGAGGCATTGTCAAAAGGAAAAGTACTTAAAAAAGATTGTTACTTATCCGCATCTTTTAAATAAGACTTTGTAAATTATTCCTTTACTTTTATTTTATTTCCGATTAATCCTTAACTCTTCTTATCTTTGTAACCTCAGAGTTTAAAAGATTTGATGGAACTATTATTATCCCTTACCTACGCCTCCCTTTTTGTTTTTCTCATCTCGAAGATTCCATTCTTTAAGATAGAGGGAGTGAAGATGAAATGGATATTGATTGTTTTCCTTCTTAAAATTTTCTTCGGAGTAGTAATGGGTTTCATCTACACCTATTATTATCCCAGCCGAACCGATGCAGATATTTTTAAATACTTCGATGACAGCGGAATAATGTATAATATGTTGTTCACCAATCCATCTTATTTCTTTCGAATGCTCTTTGGAATAAACACTGGTGCACCTGATTTGAAACCATATTTCACGCAGATGCTTTGTTGGTATAATATAGATTCCTTATACAATGACAATCGTACCATGATTCGATTAAATACCATATTTCGATTTTTTTCCTTCGGGCATTATTATGTTCATGTGGTGTTTATGTGCTTCATTTCTCTCACAGGGTTAGTTGCAATGTTTAAAGTATTCACAAAAATAATTGCCAATAAAACAAAAGAATTATTCTTCACAGTTTTTCTTTTGCCATCCGTTCTCTTCTGGGGTTCAGGGGTGATGAAAGACGGATTGCTTTTATTTGCTTTCGGAATGCTGCTTTATTTCTTTACCAAAGCATTGGATAAAATAACTTTAAAAACAATTCTATGGATAATCATAATGACATTCATTGTTATAATAAATAAAATATATGTTCTAATGGCAGTACTGCCTGGCTTGATCGCATGGTATTGGTGTTTCAAGACATCCTATAAATTTACATTCTCCAAATTCCTATTTGTCCATTTGATTTATTTTATTGCCTTATTCAATTTTCATTACCTCTTTCCTCGATATGATTTTGCAACAATTATATATTGGAAGCAGCGAAACTTTCTTGAGCTAGCTGATTATGTAAAGGCAGGAAGTATTATTCAGATAACACATCTCGAACCTAATAACATAAGTATCTTATTAAGTGTTCCTGAAGCATTATATCATGTTCTCTTCCGACCCTTTTTCTTTGAATCCCGTTCACCAATGATTTTGATGGCAGGGTTGGAGAACTTTTTAATTTTGGTTATCATAATTGTAGGATTACTTTTTATTAAAAGACAAATGAAAAATGAATTGAAACCTCTTTTTAACTTCTCACTTTATTTTGTGATTATTCTATTTGCTATCATGGGATTGGTAACGCCTGTCCTTGGTGCTTTGGTAAGGTATAAAATGCCGGCATTACCTTTCCTGATTCTACTATTTATTATACTTTATGATAAAGATAAACTCCTGAAAAGATTTCCTTTTCTTCATCGCATTCTCTCTTCCTGATAAATTATTTCCTACTTTTGTTTCCTCAAATTTCAAAACAATAAACTAAACAAACCTATATGAGTTATAAAAATCTTTTCCGAAAGAAAACCATAGAATCAATCACCGAGCAGATTGAAAAAGGGCCATTCGAAGGAGAGCATCTCCCGATGAATAAAGTCCTGACTGTAAGAGATTTAACCGCTCTTGGTATTGCTGCAATCATCGGTGCCGGTATTTTCTCAACTGTCGGAAGAGCTTGTTTTGATGGTGGTCCCGGAGTTATTTTCTTATTCATCATTACTGCAATTGCTTGTGGATTCTCAGCCTTATGTTACGCTGAATTTGCATCAAGAATCCCAGTTTCAGGAAGTGCATACACTTATTCATACGCTGCATTCGGAGAGTTAATTGCATGGATTATAGGTTGGGATTTAATCATGGAATATGCCATCGGAAATATTACTGTTGCTATTTCATGGTCAAGTAATCTCTCAAGTTTCCTTAACAATATAGGTATTCACATCCCCGAATTTCTTTCACGAAGTTTCTTCGAAATTAAAAATGGAAGTGCACATTATCTTGAATTATTAACCAAATCAAATCCAACTTCGGATGACATCAAAGTCCTTTCTGATCTCAAACCTCTACATGACCTTTGGTTAAATGCTCCTCACATCGGTTCAACACCATTTATCATTAACATCCCTGCATTGCTTATTACGGCATTAATAACTGCAGTCGTTTATATCGGTATTCGTGAATCCCGAACTTCTTCTAATCTCATGGTTGCGTTTAAATTGATGGTAATTGTTTTAATAATTATCATCGGTTTCTTTTACGTCAACCCTGCAAATTGGACTCCATTTATGCCTAATCATTTCAGCGGAGTAATGAAAGGAGTCTCAGCAGTCTTCTTCGCATACATAGGTTTCGATGCTATCTCTACTACTGCCGAAGAATGTAAAAATCCCCAACGTGATTTACCCCGCGGAATGTTTTATTCTCTCATTATCTGCACTGTATTATACATATTAGTTGCATTAGTATTGACTGGAATGGAAAACTATACAAAACTTGATGTTGGAGATTTCCTTGCAAGAGCCTTCAACGATAGAGGTTTGAATTGGTTGGGTGGATGTATAGCAATAAGTGCCGTAATTGCAACTACAAGTGTTCTATTAGTTTTCCAATTAGGTCAACCAAGAATATGGATGAGTATGTCTCGCGATGGATTACTTCCAAAACGTTTCGGAAAGATACATCATAAATATAAAACTCCTGCCTTTGCCACAATCATTGCCGGATTATTAGTCGGAATCCCTTCCCTCTTTCTCGATTCTGATTTGGTTACAGACTTAACAAGCATCGGAACACTCTTCGCATTCGTCTTAGTCTGCGGAGGAATATTAGTCATTCCCCGACAGTTAAAAAATGATAGCGGTCGTTTCCGAATGCCATATATAAATGGTAAATATATAGTTCCCATGCTCTTCTTCGGAACGCTATTTATTATCTATATTTATTTCCCCGATTTCATGCACGATTTCTTTACTTTAAAAAATCGTGACAACCCCGATTTATCAACCATGGAAATCTTTCAGGCACGTATCCCTTATTTTATTTTCTTCATACTATGTGTCCTTATAACCCTATTCAGTTATTTAAGAAACTATTCTCTAATCCCGGTTCTCGGACTAACCTCCTGTTTCTACCTCATGACTGAACTGGGAACCCTCAACTGGCTTCGTTTCCTTATCTGGCTAATAATAGGTTTGGTAATCTACTTCGGATTCAGTTATAAAAACAGCAAACTAAACCATCGTAAGAGTAAAGTATAAGAGAAGGTATAATCCTCTTTTGTTACAATTTAATCTGAGTAATCTGTGGTGAACTCTTTAGTCTGTGGTGAGATTAATTCGCAAACAATCTCAAAAGATTCGCAATAGTCGCCTTCAACTGCCTTCTATCAACAATAGCATCCAAGAAGCCATGCTCCAAAACAAACTCAGCAGTTTGAAATCCTTTCGGTAATGCTTTGCCAATTGTTTCTTTAACAACCCTAGGTCCGGCAAAACCAATCAAAGCTTGCGGTTCAGCAATATTCAAATCCCCAAGCATCGAAAAAGAAGCAGTAACACCACCTGTTGTTGGGTCTGTCATTAAAGAAATATATGGAATCTTAGCATCAGCCAATTGAGTTAGCTTAGCAGAAGTTTTAGCCATCTGCATCAGAGAATAAGCTGCCTCCATCATTCGTGCACCACCGGATTTAGAGATAATTAATAATGGAGTTTTATTCTCAACACAATAATCAATAGAACGAGCAATCTTCTCTCCAACCACTGAACCCATGGAGCCACCGATAAATGAAAAATCCATACAGGCAATCACCAAATTCATACCATCAACATTACCAATAGCTGTCCTGATAGCATCCTTCAATTGAGTCTTTTTAATAGTATCCACTAACCTGTCAACATAGGCTTTTGTATCCACAAAATTCAATGGGTCAGTTGAAACAATATCAGCATTCAGTTCATCAAACAGATTCTCGTCATACAAAATCTTGAAATATTCTTCCGAACCAATGCGACTATGATAATTGCAATTGGCACAAACATATAAATGATCCTCATGGTCTTTCGTGGTCATCAAATTATTACATGAAGGACATTTAAACCAAAGTCCTTCGGGAGTTTCCTTTTTCTCTCCGGTTGATGTAGTAATTCCTTCTTTAATCCTTTTGAACCAACTCATTTTATCAAGTTAAGCAATAGTGATTTTCTTTTCGAGATAAACATCCTGAATTGCATGCAACAATTCAACCCCATCTTTCATCGGTTTTTGGAAAGCTTTTCTTCCCGAAATCAATCCATGACCGCCGGCACGTTTATTAATAACTGCTGTCGTAACTGCATCGGCTAAGTCGGAGGCACCTTTTGATTCGCCGCCGGAATTTATTAAACCTATTCGACCCATGTAGCAATTTGCAACCTGGTAACGGCATAAGTCTATCGGGTTATCGGTGGTTAATTCGGTATAGACTTTCTTATTTGTTTTGCCATAGTTCAGGGCATTGTATCCGCCATTGTTTGTGGGGAGTTTTTGTTTGATGATATCGGCTTGAATGGTTACTCCGAGATGATTTGCCTGCCCTGTCAAATCAGCGGCAGCACTATAATCCACACCATCCTTCTTAAAACCCGCATTGCGGAGATAACACCACAGCACCGTTGCCATTCCCAGTTCATGCGCACGGTCAAAAGCCTTGGCAACCTCCACAATCTGTCGCCCTGACTCCTCTGAACCAAAATAAATTGTTGCTCCCACAGCCACAGCACCCATTCTCCAAGCATCTTCTACTGTTCCAAACATGATTTGGTCGAATTTATTGGGGTAAGTCAGGAATTCATTGTGATTTAACTTTACGATGAATGGTATTTTATGGGCATACTTTCTGGAAACTGCTCCGAGAACACCGAATGTGGAAGCTACGGCATTGCAATTTCCTTCTATGGCGAGTTTAATGATGTTTTCAGGGTCAAAATACATTGGATTTGGGGCAAAGGATGCTCCTCCGGAATGTTCAACGCCTTGGTCAACAGGGAGGATGGAAACATATCCTGTTCCGGCAAGGCGACCATGATTATAAATGGCGCTGAGGTTACGAATTACCTGAGAACTGCGGTTAGTATCAGGGAAAATCTGGTCTATGAATTTCTTGCCGGGATGATGAATATCGGACTTGTTTATTGTTTTACATTCATGATTCAGTAAATTGTCGGCATTGGAACCTAATAACTCGGTGATTTTTTCTAGTGACATGGTATTTCTATTATTAAATATGTTAAAATCTTTGTTAAGGGGAGCAAAGCTATAAAAAAAATCGGGAATGGGGGATGATTTTTGATTATCTGAAAAAATGAAACCTGTTTTGGGAGGAAAAAGGATGCCTTGGGGAGAAATAAACCTGTCATCTGGCGACTTAAACATAGCTTGGGGCGATAAAAAGGTAGCTTGGGGAGGTTAAAACATAGCTTGGGGCGATAAAAACCTCCCATTTCGCGACATAAACATAGCTTGGCGCGGTTAAAAGGTAGCTTGTCGTGGATTATTTAAATGTGTAACTTGTTGATTATTAATGTATCTTACATAAATAGTGGTTTTATTTTGAATTTTTAAAAGGAAACTTAAAGATTTGCACACTTTTTTAGAGGGCTCGGAATTATTTAGGAAATCTGAGATTACAAATCTAAGCTCAAAACAAAGTCATCTAACCCATAAAAAATTAGTCAAATAATTAACATTTGGAAAATAACCATTATTGCACCCTGATTGCTGTTATCCTTGCATTGCGAACATAAGCAATAGCAGGTACATTTGCAGCTTGTATGGTGTAGGTTGTGGTTGATGAGATGACTGCTACAGTTGTTGTTCCCCAGTCTGTGAATCCTTGTGCAGTAAGGTATTGCGGGTTTGCGGTGCCTATGTAATTTGTTCCGTCGGTGAGTGTCATTGAGGTGGTTCCGGATGTAGAACCAAATACTTCTGCTGATGCTATGATGAGATAAGTACCTGTTGTGGTGGGCAAGGTTAATGAAGCGCCTGTAACGGTGGTAAATGTTGTGGAGCCTGTACCAAATGAGCCTGTTGTGGAGGTTGGTTGAGGAGATGTGCTATTCACAGGATAGGCAATTACAGTTGTTTCGAGGGATTGCCACGAAGGTGTTGAAGCTCCGTTTGACATAAGGTATTGACCTTGTGTTCCGGGACTTCCACCAGGCATCAATTCGCCACTGAATTTTACATTTCCGGTTACATCTAATGCCTGAGCAGGTGAAGTTGTACCAATTCCGACATTAACTGCATTGCCTCCTGTGCCTCCTAATACCAATGAGTTGCTTGTAGATACATAAGCATTTGCACCTATGGCAGTGGCATTGGTAATAGTGGCAAAACCATCTGCAAGATAACCTAGAAAGGTGTTATTAACTCCTGTTGTGATGGTTTGTCCGGCATTGTAACCCACGGCGGTATTGTTGCTGTCTAAAGAATTAACTAATGCGAAAGTACCGAGGGCAGTATTGGAGTTACCACTAGTATCAAGTTCAAGAGAATTAAATCCGAGGGCAACATTATTATGACCTGTTTTATTATAAGCTCCGGCATCTGCCCCTAAATAAGTGTTCTGATAGCCGGTTGAATTCTCAAGCCCGGACACAGTACCCAAAAATGTATTATAATAGCCGGAAGTATTGTAAGTCCCTGCATCATTTCCTACAAAAGTATTGTCAATTCCAGAAGTTGAAAATCCTGCACCGTTTCCCACAAAGACGCAATAGCTGCTTCTGGCATTATTTCCTGCCTGTAAACCTATCATGGTATTATAACTACCGGTTGTATCATGATTTCCGGCTTCCCAGCCCACATAAGTATTATAGTTGCCGGTAGTGTTTTGATATCCGGCATAAAAACCGATAAATGTATTGTCATTACCCGTAGTATTTTGGTTGCCGGCAGCAAATCCAAGCATGGTAAGCTCATTTCCCGATAGATTATTGTAGGCTGTATAATTTCCAATAAATACATTTTCATATCCCGAGGTATCACTAATGCCGGTATAATGCCCGATATACATATTGTCATCATTTGTAAGGTGATTATAGCCTGCCTCTCTGCCAATTGCGATGTTGTTGTTGCTTGATTTATTTGATAATAATGCAGCTCTGCCAAAGACATAGTTATATGTTCCGATGGTGTTATTATATCCGGCAGCTCCGCCAACAAAGAGATTGTAATAGCCCGAAGTGGTGCTGTATCCGGCATCGACACCTATGAACATGTTTCTATAACCTGAAGTATTGTTTCTTCCTGCTCGGTTTCCGACGGCAAATAAATTATCCCCTGTTGCCGAATACAATGCTGAATCTCCAATGGCAACAATATCTGCGTTGCCATTATTTGTTACCCTTGAATTATCACCTATAGAGATGTCATGACTGGCGGTTGTATTTCCAATACCTGCATTGTATCCAATAGATATATTATAACTTCCGGAGGTATTAGCAATGCCGGCATTTTGTCCGATGAATACGTTGTTAGTGCCTGTAGAATTGGCGTTTCCTGCTTTATAGCCATAGATTGTATTATATAATCCAGGGTCAATTCGTCCTGCTTTCTGGTTATTTACTTTGATTGATAGGGCAACGCTGTCAGTTGTTCCGAGGAAGTTGGTTCCATCCACGGTACTTGCATTGCCAACCAAACTCCAACCACCATTTGCATTGACAGTATTAGATAAAATTGGACGCCAAACAGTGCCATCATAATAATAAAACCCTGAAGGGGAATCAGTTGCAAACACAAGCAATCCTGTAGCAGGGGTTGTGATGGAAGTTATGTTTGCATGAGTCATTCTTGGTATTAATAAACCGCTTGTGGTAGAGACTATGTCCAACATTGCAGATGTATTGGGAGTAGCACCTGTAGAGTTGATACCGATGTTCTGTGCATTTATTGAATGTGATATAAAAATCAATAATGCAACAACATAAATGTACTTAATAATAGAATACCTGATTAACTTTTCCATGAATTAATAAATCCTGTTTGTAGGTAACTTAAGAATATGCAAAAGTACCTTTAGTAAAAACATGCCACAATCGCATATTCGTAGAAAAGATAGTTAAAAGAATCTACTAAAGTAGATTGGAAACAAGCATCAATGAAAGACCTTGTTCACTGCATCAGTACGAGAATGTACCTGGAGAACTTCGTATATATTTCGGATATAAGTTCGGATAGTTTCGACACTTAAATTGAGTTTATCCGCAATTTCCTTATACTGAAAACCGCCGGATAACATCTTTAATATCTCTTGTTCTCTTGGATTGAAAGAAGAGAGAAGTTCGTTTGGCTTTTGTTCCTTTCGGAAGGAGTCAACAACCAATCTCGCAATCTCAGGAGACATAGGAGAACCGCCTTTATAAATATCACGTATGGCTTCTTTTAATTTATCAGCGCTGGAGTTCTTTAAAATATATCCATTAGCACCTGCAGCTAGAGAATCAAAGGTTCTCTTAGGGTCATCAAAAGAAGTACACATCAGAAATTGAACCTTTGTATTGGCTTCTTTTAATTTTGCAACAGTTTGAATTCCATTTTGTCCCGGAAGATGAATGTCCATCATTACAACATCAGCTTTCAGATGAGAGAAAGCATGAATAAATTCTTCCGCATTCGGGAAAGTAGCAATACAATTGAGGTCCGGTTCCGAGTTAATTATCTCGTACAAAGTTTCCCTGACATCCTTGTCGTCTTCAACAACTATTATATTAATGGGCATGGTAATAAATTTCGAGGTGTAAAACTAATTAACAATTTTCGTTTTTCAATAACATATTCGTAGATAAATTTTCTTCTGTACATAAGTAGAATTTTAAATAGAATCTAACTTCCCTTTAATAGAAATGGTTGTTCCTTTCCCTTTCTCAGACCTAATATCAATAGAAGCATTGATACTATTTATCCTTGAACGCATATTGCCAAGACCGTTACCAAATTCGCTGCTATTAAGGTTTTCCATTCCTATTCCATCATCAATAATAATAAATTCATAATTCTTTCCTTTGATAATAAAGGTTATTGAAACCGATTTAGCTTTAGCATGTTTGAAAATATTATTGAGAGATTCTTTAAGTACTAAGAAAAGGTTTCGTTTAATGTCAGGATGGATAATTATGTTTTCAAATTCATCCGGAAAAATTATCTTATAGTTAATGGATGAATCTTCAAAAAACAAATTGATGAAATGCCGCATATATGATAACAAACTTTTCAAGTTATCATGCTCAGGATTTACTGTCCATATTATTTCACTGAGGTTGCCTGCAATCTCTCTCGAAGATTTACTTATCTTATTAAGCAATGAAGTTTCTTTTTCTTTATCATTGATGTTTGATTTGATTAACTCACTAAGCAAGGAAATCCTTGTTAAACCTGAACCAATCTCATCATGCATATCCCGAGATATACGACTTCTAATGTTCTCAATTTTTCTTTGTTGTTCGATGATTGCAATCTTCTTTTTAAGTTTTCGTGTTGATATATATCTGATTAAAACAGTGAAAACAATTAACAGTATTAATAAAAATACAATCCTGAACCATAATGTTTTCCACAATGGAGGAGTTATTATTATTTGTATTCGAAGCCCTTCTGTATTCCATACTCCATCGTTGTTCGATGCTATAATATGAAGCGTATAAACACCAGGTGGAACGTTAGTATAACTCACATGGTGACGAGTTCCACAATATATCATCTCCTTATCAAATCCTTCCAGCTCATAGGCATACTGATTCTTTTCAGGATGATCAAAACTCATTGCAGCCATATCGAAAGAGAAGAAGTTTTGCTTATAATCCAGTTTAATTGTTTTGGAGGAATTGTATTGTGGAAGATAATCGAATTCCTTGTCGAAAACACTGAAGGAAGAAATTTGAATTAGAGGAATAAGAGAATTGAATTTTATATTTTCAGGTTGAAAAAGATTAAATCCTTTACTTCCTCCAAAGAATAATTCACCGGATTTTAGTTTTAAAGAAGATGAAGTATAAAAAGCATTACTTTGTAAGCCATCAGATACATCAAAGTTTTTTATTGAAACCTTTCCATTGGCATCAAAGATTAATTGAGAAAGCCCGGTACTGGTACCTGCCCAAACGGTACCTTGTTTATCTACTAAAATCTGGTTAATATAATTAGATGATAATCCATTCGCATTTGTATAAGTTGTAAATTCCTGAGTTTTTATATCTAACTTACACAGACCCTCATTTGTTGCCATCCAAATATTTCCATATTTATCTTCATCAAAATCGAATGTGCAATTTCCGGGAAGACTATTCTTTTTTTCAGAGACATAATAATTATGCAAAATATTGAAAGATTCATCTATTTGATACACTCCAAACCTGCTAGTTGAAAGCCAAACTGTTTTCTTGCTATCTTCAAAAATATTAATATAATAATCCGGCTTAAACTTCCTTATTATTTCATTATTGGAGCCGCTTTCAAACCAATCCCCTTCAGCATGGTAACGGCAAGGACCTGAGTTGGTAGCCATCCATAATTCCCCATTTTTCAACTCACATATCCCATTAACAATATCAGATGGAATACCATTAGTTTCTTTTTTGTCAAAGAAATATCGTTTCCACTTTCCTGTTGAAGGATCATACCTGTTCAACCCTTTAAGCGTACCAATCCAAAGGTATCCTTGATTATCTAATTCAACAGCTAAAATATGATCATTCGAAAGAGAATTGTTGTCGCTATCCGATTGATGAAAACAAGTAAAGAAGTTCTTTTTCCTATCAAAATAAATTACTCCTCTTTGACTTCCCATCCATAAGTTTCCGGATTTATCCTCAGTACAACAAGTTATTCCATTTTCACATAAAGTATTTGGATTCCCGGGATGGTGAATATATGTATTAAATTTTTGCGGAATTGTACTTACGGCATCAACACCTTCATTTTGCGTACCTATCCAAACCATTCCGTTTTTATCCATAAAAAGAGTAGATGGTCTGTCATCAATCAGACTTTGAATATCTGATTCATCATGCAAATAACTTTCAAAACGTTTTGAATCGGAATAATAAATATTTATGCCTTTTGTATTATGAGCAATCCATATATTTCCATTTTTATCGCACAATAAATCCTGGATATCATTTGAGTTGAGTTGATTATTTGTTGTTTTAGTGTTTAGATAAGTAATATTATTTGTTGTTGTATCAATAACTCTTATTCCATAATCAGCAATGGAAATCCAGATACTTCCTTTATTATCGAAAGCCATTGATAATATATGGTCTTTATAGGAATTCGGATCATCTTCGGTTTTAAATACAGGAATGAATTCATGAGTATTGATTGAGAATTTGAAGAGTCCGGACAATGTTCCTATCCATATCGTTCCATGCTTATCAGGAATTAAATAAGTGACTCGGTTTTTAGAATAAACATAGGAGTTATTCCCAATTGTGTCGTGGGTGTATTTTGAAAAGCTGTTGGTTGTTTCTTCAAATTTAATCAGCCCACCTCGAGTCCCAATCCAAATATTTCCAAATTCATCCTCGACAAGTGAAGTAATATCAAATGCTCCAATCTTTGTTTGATAGATTTTATCATTTGTTACGTCAATAAATTTCCCAGTTAATCTGTCATATCTTAAAACTTCACGCCCATTAGAAACCCACATCCCACCTTTATGGTCTTTTAAAAATCCTTCAGGATGAAGAGGAAATGTTTTATTTGAATCTTTAGTGAAAGTACTTATCGTTTTGCAGGTATGTCCATCGAATTTGTTTATTCCATTATAAGCACCAAACCACATATAACCATCTTCATCCTGATTAATGCAACTGATTCCATTTTGAATAAGTCCATGGTCGGAGGTGAAATGTTGAAAAGAAATGGAATTTGTTTGCGCTGTTATTCGCTGTGAAATCAATAAGCTAAAAATAAGAAGGATGGAAAAATAAATATATCTCATATTTAATGAACAATTATATCTTGAAATGAATAAACTAAAAAAAGGATGGTTGAAATTTGATGCGACAAAGTTAGGAAAACAAAAACAAACACGAATTAAAAGATAAATCCTCAACAATAAATCATAGCTTTGCAAACGTGGGAAATAAAAACTTATGGTTCAGGATATATTTGAAACGCCGATAGAATTTCTTAAAGGTGTTGGTCCGAGGAAGGCGGAAATTCTTCAGAAGGAGTTGAATATATTCAATTTTGGCGGGCTTATTCATCATTATCCCTTCCGATATGTTGACCGTTCCAAGTTTTATAAAGCACGCGAGGTCAATGAAGCGATGCCTTATATTCAGTTACGCGGACACATTACAAATCTTCAGATTATTGGAGAGAAAAGAGGACAAAGATTGACAGCTCTTTTTAAAGATGAAACAGGAATGATTGAATTGGTTTGGTTTAAAAGTATCCCCTGGGTAAAGAAATTCATTGATGCCAAAACAGAATACATTATCTTCGGAAAGCCCAATGAATTCAATGGAAGGATAAACATTGTGCATCCTGAAATTGAGCCTGTTCCATTAGAATTTTCAACTCTCAACTCTCAATTATCAATTTTTTCTCCCGTATATAATACATCTGAAAAGATGAAAGCTCAATTCTTGGATAGTCGTGCAATAGGCAAGCTTCAAAAGACCTTGATTGCTCTCTTACCACCCAATATTCCGGAAAGTATTCCTGAAAATCTTATTACTGATTTGAAATTGATGAAAGGATTGGATGCCTTAATAAACATTCATATTCCAACCTCTAATGATAATCTTAAAAAAGCTGAGTTCCGATTAAAGTTCGAAGAGTTGTTCTTTCTTCAATTGGAATTATTAAAACTAAAAGTCAATCGAAAAGAAATAAATAAAGGAGTTGTGTTTTCGAAGATTGGGGATTTCTTCAATAACTTCTACAAACAGAAACTTCCTTTTGATTTAACCAATGCTCAAAAGAAAGTTTTAAAGGAAATCCGTGCCGATATGGGTTCGGGGAAACAAATGAACAGGTTATTGCAGGGCGATGTGGGTAGCGGAAAGACATTGGTTGCTTTAATGAGCTTGTTGATTGCTTTGGATAATGGTTTTCAGGCATGTTTGATGGCTCCCACAGAATTATTAGTTGCTCAACATTTTGCAACTCTCAATAAAATGTTGGATGGCTTGGGAATTAAGATTGCCATGTTGACAGGTTCAAATAAAACCAAGAAACGCAGGGAGATTTTAGAGCAATTAATTAACGGAGAAATCCATATCGTGGTTGGCACCCATGCCTTGATTGAGGAGTCCGTTCAGTTCAAAAATCTTGGCTTGGTGGTGATTGACGAACAGCATCGTTTTGGTGTCGAGCAGCGGTCGAAGTTGTGGCATAAAAGCGATATTTTTCCTCATGTGATGGTGATGACCGCCACTCCCATTCCGCGAACTCTTGCCATGACGCTTTATGGTGATTTGGACACCTCCGTTATTGATGAATTACCTCCCGGAAGAACTCCCGTTACTACCGTTCATCGCTTTGACAGCAACCGTTTGCGGGTTTTTGGTTTTATGAAAGAGCAGATAAAAGAAGGAAGGCAGGTTTACGTGGTTTATCCTTTGATTGATGAATCCGAAACCTTGGATTACAAGGATTTGATGGATGGATTTGAAAGTATTTCGAGGGCTTTTCCGATGCCGGAATATCATGTCAGCATTGTTCATGGGCGGATGAAAGCCGATGTCCGCGATTTTGAAATGCAACGGTTTGTAAAAGGAGAAACGCATATAATGGTTGCCACCACGGTGATAGAAGTTGGCGTGGATATTCCGAATGCAAGCGTGATGGTGATTGAAAGTGCGGAGCGTTTCGGGCTGTCGCAATTGCATCAGTTGAGAGGAAGAGTGGGGCGCGGTGCCAAACAATCTTATTGCATCCTGATGACCTCCTTCAAACTTTCTGCCGATGCCAAAACCCGCATAGAAACAATGGTAAGGACTACCGATGGCTTTGAAATTGCAGAAATTGACATGCAATTAAGAGGACCCGGAGATATTGCCGGAACTCAACAAAGTGGCATCACTAATCTGCGATTAGCAGATATAACCAAAGATACTCAAATCCTGAACCTTGCCCGAAAAGCGGCACAAAATATATTGGAACACGACCCTCATCTCACCAATCCTTCCAATAAATGCCTCGAAGATTATTTTAAAATTAAAAGAAGGGTAGGTTCGAAGTGGGAGAGGATTTCTTAAGTAGGTGTTCAAGCATTAAAAAGCGTCAATTAAGGTTAAAAATTAGAAATCGGTGCTCTATTCTCATCTGGGATTGCTTCATTCTCACCTAAGAATGCTCCATTCCTTCCTGGGAATACCCCATTCTCACCAAGGAATACTCCATTCTTAGGAAGGGCAGCTTCATTCTCACCTGGTAAAGCTCCTCCCCGTCCTCGGAAAACTCCTCCCCGTCCACAGAAAATGCTTCCTCATCATCAAAATGCTTTTATTCCTCCTCGGGGAAAAGAATTCCCACCTGGGAAAACTCCTCCCCATCCATCATTTTCAGAAAAAAAGGGTAAAATTAAGACTGAATATTATGAAATATGCTTGTATTTCTAGAATTTTCCCTATATTTGCGCCTCAATAATTAAATAAATAAAACAATGAAAGAAGGAATTCACCCGGAAGGTTACAGATTGGTAGTGTTTAAAGACATCTCCTGCGACTATGCATTTTTAACAAAATCAACCATTCAGTCCAAAGATACTATCGTTTGGGAGGATGGCAAGGAATATCCATTGATTAAACTTGAAATCTCAAACATGTCTCATCCTTATTATACTGGTAAGATGAAACTTATTGATACCGCAGGTCGTGTTGATAAATTCAAGACCCGTTTGGCTAAAAAGAAAGAGGTTAAGAAATAATTTCGATAGGAGTTATAACCCCATAAAATCAAATCCCGGTGGTAGCATCGGGATTTTTTATTTAATAAAATGTGCTAAGTATTTTGATGGTAAATAAAATTCACCTTACTTTGTACCTCTAATAATCAATTTATGAATTATATATTATTTCAAAGTCAATCGGCACAAAAAGGTTTACAGCCATTCTCATTGACGAGACCCATATCAGAAATCAGACTAGGAATCTTAACAATTACCCAAAAATGGGAGTTGGCATTAAAGAAACCAGTTTCTTTTCTAACAAAAAGTTATTTGCAGAAAAAATATCCATTGGTTAAGGGAGATGATAATCTATTGATAAATGGTGCCGTGTTGCCCGATAAAAATTTATTAAAGGCTATTAATGCATTATTGCCTGGTCAGATTTTATTTTCCAACCCCGTTATCCTTGCAGCACGAATTAATAAAAAACAACTGAGTGCTTTAAAGGATATTGAGGAATTGACAAAACTTAATAAATTAAATACTGATTTGCCATTTTTCAAACTTCGACATCCTTGGGAGATTTTTAAGTTTAATGGGGAGGAGGTAAGGAAGGATTTTCTTTTATTAACTAAGGGAAGGAAATCTCAAAAGATCAGTAAAACGAACCAGATATTAGGCAAGAATCAAATCTTTATTGAGTCGGGGGCTAAAATTGAATGCTCAATTCTGAATGCAACAAATGGTCCTATATATATAGGTAAGAATGCTGAAATAATGGAAGGGTCTCTGATTAGAGGTCCGTTTGCACTTGGAGAAGGTGCTGTTATAAAGATGGGGGCAAAGATTTATGGAGATACTACCATCGGTCCATACTGCAAAGTGGGCGGAGAAGTGAATAATTCTGTCATGTTCGCCAATTCCAATAAAGCTCATGATGGATATATTGGAAATACGGTCATTGGCGAATGGTGCAATCTCGGTGCTGATACCAATACATCCAACCTGAAAAACAATTATGCCAATGTTGAGGTCTTGGATTTTCAGAGTTATACAATGATTGATACAGGTCTGCAATTTTGCGGACTGATTATGGGCGATCATTCTAAATGCGGGATAAATACCATGTTTAATACAGGAACTGTTGTTGGAGTGAATACAAATATTTTCGGAACAGGCTTTCCCATTAAGTTCATTCCTTCATTTGCATGGGGAGGTTCGGCAGGATTTACAACTTATAAAATCGAACAAGCCATTGAAGTTGCGAAGAAAGTTTTCGAGCGAAGGGGTAAAATCTTCGACAAAATTGAACAGGACATATTGAATCATCTATTCAATACTTTAACAAAGACCAGGGTTGATTTGCAGGAACAGCCCGACTAGCAATATTTATGGCATATTCATTGAAAGGTAGGGTATTTCTTTAATATCCCCTATAATTCAGGTTTAAGTATGACAAAATTGACACTTTAATTAAAAAACACGATGAGCGACAACATGAAGTATGACATAAATGACGTTTTCAACTTTTCAGATTTGGCAGATGATGAAAACGAACAGGAATATATTCCCTTGCTGACTTCGGAGGACGAGGAGCAGATGAATTCCGAGAAACTGCCCGAAATCCTTTCGATTCTTCCTTTAAAAAACACAGTTCTTTTCCCCGGAGTCGTTATTCCCATAACGGTTGGAAGGGATAAATCCATAAAGCTCATAAAGGATGTTTATAAAGGTGATAAGACCATTGGAGTTGTTTCGCAAAAGGATACTTCCGTTGAAGACCCCGGTTTAAATGACCTTAATAATATCGGAACCGTTGCTTTAATAATTAAGATGTTAAGAATGCCTGATGGTAACACCACAGTAATTATCCAGGGAAAAAGACGTTTTAAATTAAATGAAATAGTACAATCAGAACCTTATTTAAAAGCAAAAGTTGAAGGTTTCGGTGATGCAAAAGGGAATCCAAAAGATAAGGAGTTCTCTGCATTGGTAAGTTCAATAAAAGACCTTTCTCTTCAAATCATCCAGCAATCCCCAAATATCCCTTCAGAAGCTGGGATTGCCATAAAGAATATTGAAAGCGCTTCGTTCCTCATCAATTTTATTTCTTCTAATATGAATGCTGATGTTGGGAAGAAGCAACAATTGTTAGAGATTGCGGATTTGAAACAGCGCGCAACTTTGGTGTTAGAACATCTTACCAAAGAACTGCAAATGCTCGAATTGAAGAATCAAATTCAATCTAAAGTAAAAGTTGATTTGGATAAACAGCAACGCGATTATTTCCTTCATCAGCAATTAAAAACCATCCAGGAAGAATTAGGTGGCACCACTCCGGATCAGGAAGCTAATGATTTGCGTGAACGAGGAAAAAAGAAAAAATGGTCGAAGGAAGTTGAGGAAACTTTCAACAAAGAATTGGATAGACTGGGAAGAATGAATCCTATGTCTCCTGAGTATTCCGTTATCATCAATTACCTCGATGTCTTACTGGAACTTCCCTGGAATGATTATACAACAGATAAATTTGACCTCAAGAAAGCACAGGATATATTAGATAAAGATCATTTCGGATTAGAGAAAGTGAAGACAAGGATTCTCGAACATCTTGCTGTTTTAAAATTAAAGAAGGATATGAAAGCTCCCATACTTTGCCTTTATGGTCCTCCGGGAGTTGGAAAAACTTCTCTCGGAAAATCCATTGCAAAAGCATTAGGTCGCAAGTATGTCCGTATGTCTTTGGGTGGTTTGAGGGATGAAGCGGAGATTAGAGGGCATCGTAAAACATACATTGGCGCTATGCCTGGACGTGTTGTTCAGTCCATCAAGAAAGCTAAATCTTCCAATCCGGTTTTTGTTTTGGATGAGATTGATAAGCTTGGGAATGATTATCATGGCGACCCCTCATCTGCCCTATTGGAAGTCCTCGACCCTGAACAAAATAATACTTTCTATGATAATTATCTCGAGTTGGATTACGATTTATCGAAGGTATTATTCATCGCCACAGCCAATTCATTAAGCAATGTTCAACCTGCTTTGCGAGATAGAATGGAAATCATTGAGATAAACGGATATACTGTTGAAGAAAAGATTCAGATTGCGCTCCGACATCTCATTCAAAAGCAATTGGATGCTCATGGATTAAAGAAAAAACATTTCCATATCACGGCTGACCTCATCGAGTTTGTAATCGAAAGATATACCATGGAATCAGGCGTTCGGGCATTGGATAAAAAACTCGCCAATCTCGTTCGCGGCATCGCAAAATTTGTAGCTTTCAATGAAAAATACAATCCCAATATCACCGAAGATGAAATTATCAGAATCCTCGGTGCGCCTATCTTCCAGAGAGACCGCTACCAGGGAAATGATGTTGCAGGAGTTGTTACAGGATTAGCCTGGACTTCTGTGGGAGGCGATATTTTATTCATCGAATCCATATTAAGTCATGGCAAAGGAAAGCTGACTTTAACCGGAAATCTTGGTGATGTTATGAAAGAATCTGCCGTCATCGCCCTCGCCTTTCTCAAGGCGCATTGTAATGAATTAGATATCAACCCAAAGGTTTTTGATAACTGGGATATTCACGTCCATGTTCCTGAAGGCGCTACTCCAAAGGATGGTCCGTCGGCAGGTATCACCATGCTTACTTCGCTTGCATCTTTATTTACTCAAAGAAAAGTGAAGGAGAGTTTAGCAATGACTGGGGAAATTACTTTGCGCGGAAAAGTTCTTCCTGTTGGAGGTATCAAAGAAAAGATTCTTGCTGCAAAACGAGCAGGCATCAAAGAAATCATCATCTGCCAGGATAATAAAAAAGATGTTGACGAAATAAAATCCGATTATATCTCCGACCTCAAATTCCATTATGTGAAAACGATGATGGAAGTTATTGAATATGCTTTGATGGATGAAAAAGTCAAGAACCCTATTGACTTTACCATTGAGAAGAAAAAAGCTGTTGCGGTAGAGGAGGAATAAACTTTTATTTACAATATTTATAGGAGGTAAAAGCCACCTTTTTATCCCAAAATCCTGAAAAGGGGGTGAAAAAAGGGTACGCTACCTGGACTTTTGAGTACTCGGAAGTCCGGAAAGGGTACTCGGAAAACCATAATTAGTACTCGGGCTGGCATACATGGTATTCGGGCTGGCGTAAATGGTACTCGGGCTGAGCTTTTGAGTACTCAAAATGGATTTCCGAGTATTCGGAAAACTTTTCCGAGTACTCAAAAGTCCAGGTAGCGTACTCGGAAAACGCCCTTAAATCGGATTTTTTACGAATTTTTCCCTTTTATCCCCGAATAATCCCTGTTTTTATCAAATTATAAGGTATTTAATCAGTCCTGATTCATACTTATCTTATGAAAACCAAAAAGAAATCAACCAAAATGAAAAGAGACGCAAAACTTATTACACCGATAGTCCGAATTTGTAACCCGGTAGTAATAGCTTTGGATTTATAATCCATTTAAAACGCCTCATTTCAAAATATAATCCCCTTAAGTTCGTTATCTTCCCATAAACTTTCTTTAATTTGCACTTATGAACTTTAAACCTACCCTGCTGCTCTGCTCATTTTTAATGATTTGCCTGAGTTTTCATCAGCAAAGTTTTGCCCAGATTGGCGGAGCAAGCACTTATCAGTTCCTCAATCTGCCTTCTTCTGCCCGCACTGCTTCTATGGGTGGCGTTAATATTGCGGTTAAGGATAGCGATATAAATTCGGCTTTTCAAAATCCATCTTTGCTGGATAGTATTATGGATAACCAGTTTTCGGTGAGTGTGGTAAGTTATTTTGCAGGGATTAACTTTGGATATGTGGGCTATGGAATGGATGAAGGCAAACTCGGAACCTTTGGCATCGGGATACATTTTATCAGGTATGGAGATTTTGTCGGCACCGATTCAACAGGCGCTCTGACAGGTAGTTTCATGGCAGGAGAATATGATTTTAATCTTGGATGGGGAAAAAAACTGGACAGCAGTTTCTCCGTCGGTGCCAACCTGAAAACAATCTATTCCTCGCTCGGATTATATAATTCATTCGGCATGGCAGTGGATTTATCAGGAACCTATTACAGTCCGAAGAAAGGATTTACGGCAGCAATCGTGATTAAAAATATCGGCTCACAAATAACAACCTACATGCCCGGCAAGCGCGAACCGATTCCATTTGAAATTCAGGCAGCAGTTTCCAAGCGTGTTCCGCATACACCATTCCGTTTCTCCATCACCGGAACGCATCTCGAACAATTCGATTTGTCTTATATTAATCCAGCCGATTCAATTACTGTTGATCCTGTTTCGGGTGATACAACCATTGCAAAAATTTCTTTGGCAGATAAAATTATGCGCCATGTTGTTTTTGGTGGAGAGATATTAATCGGTAAAAATCTGAGCATCCGATTGGGTTATAATTATGAGCGAAGAAAAGAATTGGAAGTAAGCACTCGCCCTGCCACTGCCGGAATGTCGTATGGTGTCGGGTTGAGAATATCTAAATTTCAATTGAGTTATGGACGCGCAATTTATTCTTTGGCAGGTCCGTCCAATCATTTCACGCTGATTACTAATTTATCAGATTTTGTGAGTAAAAAGAAGGGGTAATTTGATAATTAGTCAATTTGGTGATTTGATAATGATTGTAGGTTATATAACTCTGAATTTTCGCGATTCCCCTTTTATCAAATTATCAAATTATCACATTACCAAATTGCTTTTATGAAACAAATTACCATTGCCATTGATGGCTATTCATCATGCGGAAAAAGTACACTTGCAAAAGCTATCGCCAAAGAACTTAATTATATTTATGTTGATTCAGGAGCAATGTATCGTGCGGTTACCCTTTATTTTTTAGAGAATCATATTCCGATAATAGATTTGCAACGCGCTGCCGATGAGGGAGTGCTGCATCATTATATTGATAAAATAAATATAAGTTTTGAGAATAATCCAACAACAGGAGTTTCAGAAGTTTGTTTGAATGGAAGGAATGTGGAGAAAGAAATCAGGACGATGAAAGTTTCGGAAAGCGTGAGTATGGTTAGTACGGTTAAAGAGATTCGCTCAAAGTTAGTTAAGATTCAACAGGAAATTGGTAAGAACAAAGGTGTCGTGATGGATGGAAGAGATATAGGAACCGTAGTTTTCCCTGATGCTGAATTGAAGTTATATATGACTGCCGATGTAAATGAAAGAGCAAAAAGAAGATTCGCCGAACTTTCTCATAAAGGAATTACCGCCTCTCTCGAAGAAATAAAAATAAACATCAGTCAGCGCGATTATGATGATACCCATCGTTCCGAAAGCCCTTTGATAAAAGCTGATGATTCTATTTTATTGGATAATACAAATCTGAATGAACAGCAATCCCTCGAGTTTGTTCTTGATTTAATCAGTAAGATAATTTGATAATGTGCTAATTTGATAATTTGGTAATGTAGGTAATTATCAAATTACCAAATTCACCAATTATCAAATTAATATTCCCACATATCATGCTCTAAGTTTCGCAGGTCATCTTTCACCTTCTGCGACTCCAGCAACTGATTCATCCCGGGAACATTATCAGAAATGCTTTTGTCCATCACATTCGACGTCTTATAAATATAACTGCTGAACAATCTTTTAATAAGTATATCATCCCAGCTTTTTCGTTCATCATTATTGTGATTATTAAATGCATCCACATTTGCAAGTAAATTTCTCGCAGCAGGAAAGTATATCCAGAAGAGCGGTTGATATCCTTCGGCAAGATTTCCATACTCATCCCTAACCATCACAACCGGACAAATACCAAGTATCCGAACATTCATTTCGCCGGTATGTTTATCAAAATACCAATCTTCTTTTATCCGATACATAATAATATCATTCATGTTTAATTTTCCTTTAAATACAACAGTATCCTTAATCCGATTTGAATCAAGTGTCGGTATCTTTATAGTATCAAGATGACCGTTTAGTTTTCGTTGCACTTCCTCTTTCGACATTGCTTTGCTAAATCCATCATCAACAGAGGCATCGTAAGCAGTTATAAATCCTCGTGAAATTCCACATAATAATGCATCAATCAAACTAATATGTTCGCCAATTTTACTTGTACCAGTTGCATATTTAAAAAGCAAATTCATTTTTTCATCAACCATAACAGTCCTCCAAACTCTTTTACTGAACATCACATCAGCGTCTCTTACATAAGGATAGGGAATAGGTTTACGCATAGAATATTTATTCACATCAATAAAACTGCAAGGATCAGATTGTGCAAGAGTAATTGATGCTATTGTAAAAAACAATAAATATAATGCTGCATTTTTCATAGGATGATTTGAAAACGCAAAGATAGGCGTAAAAGTATCAATAACTAGTATTGAGATTAACCTGAATGAACTAATTTATTTGATTGATTATACCTAATGAATGTTCCTTCGTTTCAACTCAGCATAATAACGTTTTGCATTGAGTTTGTGTTCGGCGAGAGTTTTAGCGAAATTATGGAACCCAGAAAAATCTTCTTTAGCACACATATACATATAATCGTGATGGGTATAATTGAGAACTGCTGTGATTGAAGACACAGATGGAATACAGATTGGTCCTGGTGGCAAGCCTTCATATTTATAAGTATTGTAAGGCGAGTTGACTTCTAAATCGGAATTGTAAACGCGTTGTTTAGTGAAATCATCAAGGGCAAAAATAACAGTTGGGTCGGCTTCCAATTTCCATCCTTTCTTTTTCAAACGATTAATATAGAGACCTGCTATCATTGGTTTTTCGGAGTCTTTAGAGGTTTCCTTTTCAATAATACTTGCTAAAATTGAAACCTGGGCTTGAGTTAATCCTAAAGCTTTTGCTTTGCTTCGGTTTTCTTCGTTCCAAAAATTATCGGAGATTTTTTTCATTTCTTCCATGAATTGTTGGGTATTCGTGGTATAATAGAATGCAGTTGTATCGGAAATGAAAAAGGTGAGGACGCTATTGGAATCTAAATCATTTTTTGATTGAAAAAATTCACTGTTAATCATCTTAATAATTGCAGAGCTATCGGTTTCCAATTGTTGAGAAATCTTTCCTGCCAAATCATACTTTGAATGCACTCCTCCAAATGAAAGTTTGTACGGGACCTGTATTCCTGATTTTAATAAACGAATCAGATTCTTGTTGTTGTTATGCGGACGAATGAGGTATCTACCTGGATGGATATTGTTTTTGTATCCCATCAATGAGGCAACAAAATCAAAGGAAGATACGCTTAATAGAATTTTTTTATCGGTAAGCATTTTCTTAACATCATCATAAGAGGAGCCTGTTTTAATAAAAATATAAGTGTCCTTCTTTATGGCAGGGTTTACGTTTGAGGTTATGAAATTTGTATATCCTATATAAGCTAAAATACTACCAAGAATAACTAAGGACCCTCTTATTAACAGAAATCGTTTTATCTTAACTGAAGGTCCCTTTTTAGATTTTTTTGTCATTCTTTAGAATTAATACTTTTCGTCGGCTTTTTTCAATTGGAAGTCATCATACTTTACAACGTTGATGAATTCATTTTCGTATCCGTTTTGCTCCCCTGTTTTCTTGAAATTAAAGTTGGTTGATAAACCCTTCATCTTAAACTCTGAAAGCTTGGATTCAAATTTACTACCATATCTGAGAAAAGCATTTCCGAAATAAGTCATAATATCATAACCCTTGAAAACAAATATAGATGGATCATTGCGATATTTATATTGATATACATTCTTGAATATTTTTACGAGGGAATCATCAGGGTTAATAAAAGTAGACGTGAACCAATGGAAATCTAAATTCTGAAGATAATCAATATCAAGAGTTTCATAGGCTTCCCATTTAGGAACACCAATTAAAACGATTTCATAGTCGGGAGCCAAAGTATTTAACTTGGAAATCATTTCAGAAACAACTGCTTCATCCTGTGTGTTGACGATGATAATATTTTTCCCACCGGTATCTAAAACGCTTCTTTTCTCTAATCCGCCATCATAAAAATTAAGATGCTTAATGGTATGTTTATTACCACTGTTTTCCCATGGTTTCTCTAATACTTTTGTGTAGATGGAATCCAATTCTTTTTCCTTTGAATTATTTGTAGATAGTATCAGGATGTTATCGTTTCCATAAGTATCCAGAATATACTTCGCCATCAGTTTCACTTGGGTAGTATTGGAAGGAATTGCTGTGGAAACATAAGGATTATCATCAATCAATGTTTGATTTGAAAAGGGATATGCAAGTGGAATCTTATTTGCCTTTGCAAAACTTGAAACCTTATTTATATACCGATTAAATACAGGACCGATGATGAGATTCATCTTTTTTAAGTCAGGATTGTCTAATAATTTAACTGTTTCTGCACTATCATCTGGTAATGTATAAGTGTATAATTCTATATGAAGCCCATGTTTCTTCAAACTATCAAGAGACATAATAATCCCTTCATAAAATTCGAGAGAAGAAAGTGTGTTTGCATTCCATGATGCTTCGAAGAAGGATTCTAATGCATCTGAATTAATACTTTCTCCATAAGAATGGTAATTAAATGGGAGTAATAAAGCTACTTCAAAGGTTTCTTTGGAGGGGTCGAATGATTTATTTTTCGTGGTATCAACAGTTTTATCAATATGAGACCTTGAATCATTCTTAATTGCTTTTACAGGAATATAGATTGTACTACCAGCTTTCAAACCGTTTACCAATCTTGGATTTGCATCTGTAATCTCTCTTACAGTCACATTATAATCTCGGGCAATTCCTGATAAGGTTTCATTTTTAATTACCTTATGTACATAGAATTGCTTTCCATTGAGAACAGTAGTGATCGTATCGTGAAGGGTATTGTTTTGTGCAATGCTCTGATGATTGCTAATCAAAAATAAACTGAATAATATTGAAAAAATAATATTTGCTTTCATGGATTTAAGACTCTTTTATTCCCATTCAATCGTTGCAGGTGGTTTTGAACTTATATCATAAACCACACGATTGATTCCTTTTACTTTATTGATGATATCACTCGACATCTTTGCAAGAAATTCGTGAGGGAGATGGCTGAAATCAGCAGTCATTCCATCAGTACTTGTAACAGCCCGCAAACAGATAACATTTTCATAAGTACGCTCATCACCCATAACTCCAACAGCCTGAACAGGAAGGAAAATTGCGCCTGCCTGCCATACCGAATCATACAAATTGTGTTCCTTTAATCCATTGATGAAAATGGCATCGGCATCCTGCAATATCCTCACACGCTCTTTTGTAATCTCTCCAATAATTCTTATTGCTAAACCTGGACCAGGAAAGGGATGACGCTCGAGGAAACTCTTTGGAATTCCAAGTTGAGCACCAACTCTTCTCACTTCATCTTTAAATAAAGTCTTTAATGGTTCGATGACTTTTAACTTCATAGTATCAGGTAATCCACCAACATTATGATGTGATTTAATTGTTTGAGATGGACCATTAACACTGACACTTTCAATTATATCGGGATAGATTGTTCCTTGCCCCAACCATTTTACATCGGATACTTTATGAGCAGCTTCATCAAATACATCAATAAATATCTTGCCAATGATTTTACGCTTGGTTTCAGGGTCTGATACTCCTTCTAAAGCATCAAGAAAGCGGTCTTTGGAGTTCACTCCGGTCACATTTAATCCTAAGTGCTTATAAGAATCTAAAACTGTTTCAAACTCATCTTTTCTCAGCAAACCATTATCAACAAAGATACAATAAAGATTCTTACCAATTGCTTGATGTAATAGAGTTGCGGCTACAGTACTATCAACACCACCACTTAATCCGAGAACAACCTTTTCATTGCCGATTGATTGTTTTAAAGATTGTATGGTGCTTTCTACAAACGATGCAGGTGTCCAGTCCTGATTGCATTTACAAATATCAACAACAAAGTTTTTTAACAATATCTTTCCCTCAGTTGTATGGGTTACTTCAGGGTGGAACTGGATGCCATAAGTTTGCTCACCTTTAACTTGAAATGCTGCAACCTTAACATCTTTAGTACTTCCTATCAGTTCAAAAGTATCAGGAATCTTTGAAATGGTATCCGCATGGCTCATCCAAACCTGATTTCCTAAAGTCATTCCTTTTAATAAAGCATTATCGAAATTAATGGTATCAATATTTGAACGACCATATTCCCTGATTTTACTTGCGACAACTTCCCCTTGGTTTTGAAATGCCAGCATCTGAGCACCATAACAAATTCCAAGCAAGGGAAGTTTTCCCATTAATCCCTGTGTTCTTATCTGTGGTGAGTTTTCATCGCGCACTGAAGCCGGGCTTCCTGAAAATATTATTCCTTTTATCTTATCAGTAATAACTGGTACCTTGTTGAAGGGATGAATCTCGCAATAAACATTCAACTCTCTAATTCTGCGAGCAATTAATTGAGTGTATTGCGACCCGAAGTCGATGATTAATATAGTATCTTGCATCGGGCAAAAATAACAATTTATTATGGGTTACAGCGTTAACTTGTTCGGATTTCTTAAATATTCAATAACTTAATTTTAACTATTAGTAACATTTATCATAGTAAAAACCCCTTTGTTTTCGTATCTTTGCAACCTAAATAATATTAAAATGTCTATTCAAAAAATCATTCTTTCAGTTGTTATTCTTTTATTTCCTTTGTTTATGTCTGCGCAGGAATCGGATAGTAGTTTGGTTCAGTTTTCAGGAGTAGTTGTTACTGCTGATAGCCTTATTCCTGT
>Ga0206937_10037_pt2 | contig 37096 bp, 24 predicted proteins | sample Alteio_BWOrgHeat_11_FD_152923 | JGI IMG/M metagenome (GOLD analysis project Ga0206937, IMG submission 152923) | Enriched cells from forest soil in Barre Woods Harvard Forest LTER site, Petersham, Massachusetts, United States -... | ecosystem: Environmental > Terrestrial > Soil > Temperate forest >... | reverse complement strand
CACACGCATTTTCAGGTCCTGCACCAGCCCATCCTCGAGGGCGTAGGTCCAGCCGTGGACATGTAACTGCTGCCCGCGCTCCCAGGCGTCCTGCACAATGGTGGTCTGGCAGACGTTGACGACCTGCTCGATGACATTGAGTTCGCACAGGCGGTTGGCGCGCGTCTCCTCGGGCTGGGATTCGAGGTAGGTGGCGTGCTTGAGCCGGATGTCCTGAATGTGGCGCAGCCAGTTGTCGATGAGGCCGAGGCGGCGGTTGGCGAGCGCGGCGGCCACGCCGGCACAGCCGTAATGACCGACCACCAGGACGTGCTCGACATTCAATTGGTCGACGGCGAACTGGAGAACGGAGAGGCAATTGAGGTCGGTGTGGACGACGACGTTGGCGACGTTGCGGTGGACGAAGATTTCGCCCGGGATAAGGCCGAGGATTTCATTGGCCGGCACACGGCTGTCGGCGCAACCGATCCAGAGGTATTTTGGCTGCTGCGCGGCGGCCAGACGATGGAAGAATTCCGGGTCGTCGTGTTTGATCTGGGCGGCCCAAGCGCGGTTGCGGGCGAGAAGGTCAGATGGATCGGGCATGAATGCGCCAGAGGATGTAGCGCGAAACCCGTGCGGCGAAAAGGGGAATGCAGAGAATGGGAGGAATGGGACTTGTGGGACGCGTGGGACACATATCTCCCATCGCTCCTATTCCTCCCATGGTGAGAAGCCGCCCCAAAAAGCAAAGGACCGCCACCCGGTAGCCGGATGGCGGTCTTGGTGAGTGGTTTACCGGTTAGGCGTGGGCTGGAGCGGGCGCGGCGGCGGCGGCTTCGCCGCGCTCTTTCATCGCGGCTTTGCGCGAGAGTTTTACGCGGCCTTTCTCATCGACGCCGATGCACTTGACCCAGATGACATCGCCCATCTTGACGACGTCTTCGACGCGGTTCACGCGGAAGTCGGCCAGCTCGCTGATGTGGACCATGCCGTCCTTGCCGGGCAGCACTTCCACGAAACAGCCGAACTCCTTGATCGTGACCACGCGGCCCTGGTACATCTCGCCGACGGCGATTTCCTTGGTCATGCCCTCGATGATTTGCTTGGCGCGCAGGAGCGAGTCGCCGTTGTTCGAGTAAATGTGCACGGAGCCGTCGTCTTCGATGTTAATCTCGGCGCCGGTCTCGGCGACGATGCCCTTGATGGTCTTGCCACCAGGCCCGATGATGAGGCCGATCTTGTCGGGATTGATGCGAATGGTTTCGATGCGCGGGGCGTATTTGCTCAGCTCGGCGCGCGGCTTCGCGAGGGCGCTGTCCATGACGTCGAGCACTTTCATGCGCGCGTCGCGGGTGCGATAGATCGCCTCTTCCATGAGCTTGAGCGTGATGCCCGGGAGCTTGAGGTCGAGCTGGAAACCGGTGACGCCGTCGCGGGTGCCGCAGAGCTTCCAGTCCATGTCCCCGAAGTGGTCTTCGCTGCCGATGATGTCGGTGAGCAGGCTGTAGCGGTCGAGCTGGCCGTCCGCGCGGAACTCGGTGACAAGGCCGCAGGAGATGCCCGCAACGCTGGCCTTGAGGGGCACGCCGGCATCGAGCAGGGCGAGCACGCCCGAGCACACGGAAGCCATCGAGGTCGAGCCGTTGGACTCCATTACTTCGCTGCTCACGCGGATGGCGTAGGGGAAGTCTTGCGCCTCCGGGATGACGGGTTGAACGGAACGCTCGGCGAGCGCGCCGTGGCCGATTTCGCGGCGGCCGGGCGAGCCGGTGCGGCCGGTCTCGCCGACGGAAAAGGGCGGAAAGTTGTAGTGCAGGATGAAGCTCTTGAGCGTCTCGCCGCCGGTATAACCGTCGAGCTCCTGGGCTTCGTCGGCGGGGGCGAGGGTCGCGAGGGCGACAGCCTGCGTTTCGCCGCGCTGGAAGAGCGCGGAACCGTGGGCGCGCGGGAGCAGGCCGACTTCGGCGCTGAGGTCGCGGATCTGGTCGAGGCCGCGTCCGTCGCAGCGGGTCTGCTTGTCGAGAATGGAGACGCGGAAGGCTTTCTTCTGGAGGTAGTCGAAGGCCTGGCTGACTTCAAACTTCGTGGCCTCGGGAAACTTGCCGACGATGGCGGTGCTGACTTCGTCCTTGAGCGCGGCGATGGCCTTCTGGCGAACGACTTTGCTCTTGTTGTAGATGGCGGCCTCGATGCGGTCGCCGGCGACAGCGTAGGCGATTTCCATCAGTTCGTCTTTCACCGTGAAGAGCGCGGCCTGGCGCTTGGGCTTGCCGGCCTGTTGGGCGAGTTCGACCTGCGCGGCAACGATCTTGGATACTTCCGCCTGGGCGAAGTGGAGAGCGGCGATGAACTGCTCCTCGGGGAGTTGGTCCGCGGCGCCTTCGATCATAATGACGTCGGTCGCGTTGCCGACGTAGACGAGGTCCAGATCGCTCCGGGCCATTTCGGAATGAGTGGGGTTGGCGACGAACTGGCCATTGACGTGGGCCACGCGCACGGCGCCCACCGGGCCCGCGAACGGGATGTCGCTGACCATGAGCGCGGCGCTCGCGCCATTGATGAAGAGAATGTCAGGATCGACCTCGCCATCCGCGCTGAGAAGGACGCCGATGATCTGCGTGTCGTAGAGGTAGCCCTTCGGAAAGAGCGGGCGCAGGGGGCGGTCCGTCATGCGACACGTCAGGACTTCCTTTTCGGTCGGACGGCCTTCGCGCTTGAAGTAGCCGCCGGGGAACTTGCCCACGGCCGCCGCCTTTTCGCGGTAGTCGACGGTGAGCGGGAAGAAGTCCTGGCCTTCCTTGATGGTGGTGGCGGAGACGGCGGAGATAAAGACGATGGTGTCGCCGCTGCGCACGGTGACGGCGCCGTCGGCCAGTTTCGCGAGTTTGCCGGTCTCGATGGTGATGGAATTGGCGCCGATATGCGCCGTAACTTGATGGATACTCATGGTGTTTTTTATGAGCCCCGACGCCGCTGCGAAATTTTTGAATGTTGAATGCTGAACTGTGAATCAATCGGCGCCCTGCGCCGGTGTCCTCAAAACTCAGGATTCAAGATTCAAAATTTCCGGCAGCTCGCCGGGGCGATTTTGTTTTGGGGTTTGGTTTGCAATTTCCGCCAGACCCAAATGCCGGACGGAAAGGGGTAAAAATCGTAAAGGGGTGGAAAGAGTTCGCCCGCGAATCAATCGCGGGCGAACATTTCCGAAAATCCGTGGCTACTTGCGCAAGCCGAGTTTCTCGATGGCAGTCTTGTAGCGATCCGGCGAGGTGCGCTTGAGGTACTCCAGAAGCTTGCGACGGCGGGCGACCAGGAGGAGGAGGCCGCGGCGGGAAGAATGGTCTTTGACGTGGGTCTTGAAGTGCTCGGTGAGTTGATTGATGCGCTGAGTCAGCAACGCAATCTGCACGTCGGCGCTGCCCGTGTCTTTCTCGTGCAATTGCAGCGCCTTGATGTCCTTGGTATCTGTCATATCAATTCTTAATGTAGGGCCGCGCAGTATGGGGAGGAATCGCGAGTTGGCAAGTGGAAGTTTTCAGGGAGATGGGGGAGGAGGCACAGGGTGGATCGCGGGCGGAGTGTCGATTTTCAGGGACAAGCCCAGCTTACGGCAGTAGTTTTGCACTTCCGCGGCAAGGCTTTCGCGGGTGCGCCCACGAAGGAGGCGCTTTTCCGCTTTCTCGGGCCCCATACCCTGGCGGATGTCGTTGAAATAACCGGCCATGCTGGCGCCGTCCCCCTTGCCGTCGGCATGTAGCAAGTAGTAGGTAAGCAACGCGGCGGAATTGTAGTAGGAATACGCATACCCCGCGGCGACGCCGGCGTTCCAATCATCGCCGCTGATGTCCATAAGCTGCGCGGGAGGGATGAACTGTAGTTCGCGCTGATTGGGATTGGTGCGCCACTTGAGGACGTAATCGTGCACGGCGGCATCGAGGCCCTGGAAAGAGTAGCGTCCACGCGTGTACGGGGTGGCAGCCATGCACTCGCAAAAACCTTCGCTGATCCACATGGGCAGAAACTCTCCCCAGCGGCCCAGGATTTCGTGCGTCACCTCGTGCTTCAGGACGAAAATGTTGCGCTGAAAGTCGAGGCCGAGGCCATTTGTGCCGGGTTTGATGCCGAGGTTGGGGAGCAGGATGAGCATCTGGCGGGTCCAACGGCTGTACGTGCCGCCGCTGCCGCCGTTGCCGCCCGCCCTGCCGTAGTCCATTATATTGGAGAGCATCACCACCGGGTATTTATGTGTTTCGTGACCCAGGTGCAGCCCGAGCGGCAGAGCGATGATCGCGGCGCGCGTGGCCTCGAAGACGGCAGCCATCTCCCGCACGATGGCCACCGGCAGTTTCAAATCGGACTCGATCGCGAAGTGAGCGCTCTCGTATTGCCAGCGCGAGGCGGCGGCATCTTCGCCCGTCATTTGCACATCAATGCTCTCAGCCACCGCTGCCGCCGGCCAAGGAGGCATGCGCTCGGGATCGACCAGCGGCGCCTGCGGATTCTCCTCGCGCCATTTTTGGACGTAGGCTGCATCGGCGGCGCCCATCTGGGCGAAGGGGATGACCGCCTTCCCCCGGCCCGGCACGAGCAGTGTGGCGCGCAAGCCATCCGCAGCGACCAGTTCCGCCTGAAAGGGAGCGACGCCGCGAAATAACCATTGGCGCGCGTCTTCGGCGCGCAAGTTCGCTGCCACGCAAAGAACCAACGCGAACCGGCGCATCTAGAAATGCGGGTAGTAGGCCAGGTAGCTGGTGCCCTCCAACTCCTCGATGCGCATGCGGCGATTACGCACTTGCTCGCCCCAGCTTTCGGTGAAGATGACCTCGCGCCGCCGCTCGTTGTAACCGTTGACCACCGAGGCGTGCGCGAAGCCCTCCTTGGTCGGCCAGAGCTTCTGGTCGTTGAGGTCGGGCTTCGGTAATTCGAGCGCGGGATTCGTCGCGAAATTGCTAGCGAACGTGGAGTGCAGGTAATCGCGCTCCTGGCTCCAACGACGAAAGACGATGACGGGCAATCCCCCGTCGAGACTCATCTTCGCCTTGGCAAAATCGAACTTCGTCGTCTTCGGGAGGTGCACTTCTGCGGTAGCTCCCGCCGCGTCATAGGTTTCCTTGATCTTCGATTGGACGGTGCTGCCGAAATGGATGCCAGCCGCGCCCGCATAGTCCTCGGTATCGAGACCGACACCGAGGTATCGCATCACCATGGCCAGCGTGGAGACGCCGCAGTAAGCGCGATCGCCTTGCGGAATCACCGGCACGGTCTCGATGAGCCGGTCGCCATCCGGAAGCGTGTGCGATTCGCCGGCAAAGGCACGCGCCACCTGGTCCTTTTTCAGCGCCCGGCGTTCGGGGCTCAGGAGCTGGCTGGCGATCTCTTCGCTTGGGAAAATGCTGACTTTTACGAGTTGGTCCTGTTCGAGCGTGAGGCGCGAGGCGAGGTCGCCGTGGTGGAACACCCGCGCCGTACGCTTGAGCAGGCCGAGGCCGAGCGTTACGTCGCGGCCCTTGTTGCCGGCGAGTCGCTCGAGCCCGCTCGTCACGTCAGCGGACACTTGTTTGTAGAGCGCCACGAAAACCGGACCTTTCGTTTGCGCCACCGTCCGCGCCTCGGCATCGGGCACATAGCCAAACCACTCCCCCGCATCGAGAAACACAATCGTGATCGAGGTCAGCCGCCCGTTTTCAAACCATCCCTGGATGGCCTGAGGCTGGACTCCAAAAATCGTCGGAGCGCCACGATAGCGCCGGCAAACGCGCGTCTGCCCGGCGGGCGGTGTCGACCACGCGGCGAGGAATTCTGGAGAAGTCCACGTGGCGCTCTTGGTGAGCGCATCGAGAATGGGAGCGGGCGAGTCCTCAACTCGCGCCAAAGCCATTGAGAAGGAACCAAGCACGGCCAGCGCACCGCAGAGCAAGATACCACGCATGATGAAGCGCTCAGGCTCGTGCGAACTCCGCCACGACCTCCTGCCCTGAGCCGGACCGCAGCGTGATTGTCACGGCCTTGTATTTGAAGACAGTCCCTCCGCCAGGGGCGCTCGTCCCGGCGTCACCGGTAAAGGCCCGCACATTGGCCGTCACCCGTGCGAGAAGGTTCGCCAGCGTCGCATTCCCGTGTTTGTCTTTGCCCCGAAAGACCACCCGAAAGCTCTGCACCTGCCCGTCCCGCTGTTTCGCGGTTACTTCATCTGCCGCCACGCCGAAGACCGCCGCGGAATCGGCCAGCGTGAGCGTATCGCCGTGTGCTTCCCAGTGCCCTTTGAGGGCCGTACTATCCGCCCACGCAGCCGGATCGGCGGCGAATTGCTCGAAGGAAACGCCGGCGGAGGTAAGGAATTGATTCGTGCCAAAAGTCTGCGGGATGCCGAGGGCGAAAAGACTAAAGAGCCTGAGGGCGACGCAGCAGGCGAAGGGCGTTTTCATATTCGGGAAAAGCTTCTGTAGCTCTGGCTCGAAAATGCCTTGCGAGCAAGGTAGAAACTTTGCCGCGACGGCAATTCCGCAAATTTCCAGACCGGCATTGGCACCGAGCGTGCTTTTTGAAGAGGTATGCTCACTTACGCCTATCAAGCCCGCGACGCGTCGGGAAAGACCGTTTCCGGCATTCAGGAAGCCCTCAACGAAGACAACGCGATCAACACGCTGATGTCCCGCGGCCTGATGGTGCTCTCCCTTCAGCAGAAGGCCGCCGGCAAGGCGGGGTCTCCCCGGGGCAAGATCACCGAGACCGATCTCGTGCTTTTCACTCGCCAGCTCGCCACGATGGTAGACGCCGGCCTCCCGCTCGTCGCTGGCCTCACTGCCCTTTACGAACAGGCCGACCCGAAGAAACAGGCGGGTCTGCGCCGAGTCGTAGGCGAAGTCAGCGCGCTCGTGCAGCAGGGCGATTCCTTCTTCGAGGCCATCTCAAAGCATCCCACCGTATTCAATCGCCTTTATGTGAGCATGGTGAAGGCGGGCGAATCCGGCGGCTTGCTCTCGGAGATCCTCGATCGCCTTGCCTCGTTCCTCGAATCCGCGGCGCGCCTCAAGAAAAAGATCAAGTCGGCGATGACCTACCCAGTCATCGTGCTCTTCATCGCCTTTTCCATCACCACCTTCCTCATTGTCAAGGTCGTGCCGGTTTTCGGTGAAATCTTCGCCGACTTCGGCGCGAATCTCCCGGCTCCAACGCAATTCCTGCTCGATGTCAGCGCTTTCGTCCGCAGCAATTGGTACTGGCTCGTAGGGGGCATCGGCGGCGCGTTCTTCGGCCTGAAAACCTTTCTCAAGACTGAGAAAGGCCGGCAGATTTGGGACATCTACAAGCTCAAGCTCCCTGTCTTCGGCCCCTTGGTGCACAAAATCTGCATGACTCGCTTCGCGCGCACCTTTGCCCAGCTCATCCGCGCGGGTGTGCCGATTCTCGAGGTCATGGCCATCGTCGGCGACACCTCCGGCAACTACGTCGTCGAGCAATCGATCAAGAATGTCTCAAACGACATCGAAAAGGGCGATCACCTCGCCAGTGCGCTATCGCGCGAGAAAATCTTCCCGCCCATGCTCATCCGCATGGTCGGCGCCGGCGAGCAGACCGGCAAGATCGACGCCATGCTCGAGAAGATGGCCGACTTCTGGGACGAAGAGATCGAGGCGATCCTCGCCGCGCTCACGTCGCTCATCGAACCTCTGCTCATCGTTGTGCTCGGCGTCATTGTTGGCGGCATCGTCATCGCGATGTTCCTGCCGATCTTCAAGCTGAACGACGTGGTGTCCTCCTCGAAATCGTAGGAAACGAGGGTTGGATGTTGCGACCCAAAGGCCGCATCAGGCCGCGGGCTTCGGCAAAGTCAGCGTCAACCCGATCAGCAACGCACCATAAGCTAGACCGAACAACACCGTGGCTCGCCAGCGACTTTCCCCTCTCGTCAGCCAGGCGATCTGATCGCGCAGGGTGTAAGGTGTGCCCACCCAGAACATGGCAAAGACGATCCACACGTAAACCCAGGCCCGGAGGAACTGTGCGGCCGGCTCCGGGCGCAGGTAGGCCGATTCGAGGAGAGGCTCGGCGGCGAGCAGCACGAGCATGCCAAGGGCGCGAACGGCGAGAAACTCTTCGACATACTTCCACGTCAAATACCAGGCGATCGGCGTGACGACCAGCACCGTCGGCCGCCAATTCGTAAACTCCCCGAGATCCATCTTTACCACCAGGATGAAAAACCACACGGCGGCGACGCTCAGCAGACCGATACCCCAGCTTTTCGATCGTGGAAGACGGCGCAGCCAGCCCTGGGCGGCCGAACCTTTGAACAGTGCCAGCCCAGTCATCGCGATCAGCAACACACCGACCAAAACGAACGCGGTCTCCAGCTTGAGGGAATAGATCATGAAAGAAGGCGGGAAAGACAACCGGCATTCCCGGCCCCGCTCAAGCGAAAACGTCGGCTTGTGAGCATCAGCCATGATTGGGATGGCGACTGTCCGGCCGGCGCCTGACATCCAAAGGAAGGGAACGCGCACCGAACAGCGCGCCGCGTGGCAAATCTGTCTGGGGAGCGCACGCGTTTGCCCGGCACCTCCGCGCCGTCCCTTCGGGCTGCCTGCGGCAGGCTTTGTCGCTCCGCTCCATTCGCGTGCTGGTCTCGGCGTCCCCGCCGAGACGCACTTCCCCGAGTCGTCCTGCGCCGTCCCCCTTGATCCGAGAAGGCATCCTATTCATAAGCAGTGCTAATAAAATAGCGTCTCAAAGCTCTTGCGGAAAAAAATTGCGGCTTGTCTAGGCTTGTGCAGCCTTGATTGGCCTTGATTGGGCCTCGTCCGAGGGCCTCCGAGTGCGAGCAAAATGGCTTCGTTTGGCAAAAAACACAATTGGCGCATGCGGGCAGGCACTGGGAGGGGCGATTTCCAATCGCCCTGCGCGGCGCCAGCCGCGCCCCCTCGAAGCAATGGCGCTTCGCGCACCGGGTCGGTCGGCGACTTGGAAGTCGCCGCTCCCAGCGCTTGCTTCCCCGCCCTCGGCAGGCAGGGTGATATGCAGTCGTGATTATTCATTTGATATTATTTGAGCATGTTACCACCGGCCTGTCAATCGCCTTTTTCCTTTTTGCCCTCACTGCCTGCTAATTTCCCCCGCCCTCGTGCCCAAAGTGAGGCTTTGGGCACGCCATTGCGCGGTGGAAACTCCGTTTCGTGGCAAGGAGCCCGGTTGGCCGCCTCGTCCTGCGGAAACGGCCCCACGGCGAATCGAGTCGCAGATGACGGCCCGCCCTTCACCGCGCAATGGAATTGCCCCGCGAAGGGTTGCGTTCCCAATCCCTCAGATTGGGAACGAGGGTAAAACGTAGCCGTTCGCCGCGACCCGTTTGACGAGGCCTACGGCGTCGGATTCGGCGGCGGCGTGCTCCAGCCGCTGGCCGGCTCAAACACAGACAACGTAACGTTCTCGCGCAGCGGGTCACACGCTATTGACATTGCCGGCAGAAACAAGTTTATCGCCTCTCGCATCAGTTGGGTGATGCAGTTGGCAGCCAGTTTTGGTCTACCAATGGTTAATGGCAAGACCGTTTACCTCGGCAAACCGGTTAATACACCCATTCCCGCCATTGGCAGTATAATATATGGAGGGCCGCAAACTACACAACCGGTCCCGGATCGAACCTCGACCGCGAATGAGTATTTAAAGTTTACTTCGGGACATTGGGTCAGTAGCGGAGGAGATGCAACTAAATATCCCATAGGCAACTTTCGAACACCCTTCAGTCGATGAAATCCACACATGGTATTCTGCTAATTCTCATAGCCTTGCTGCTCGTGCGGGATGCTCACGGAATTTCCGTTGAAGATTTTAAGAAGATTTCATCCGCGGATGAACGGAGAACGCTCATTGAGCAAGCACCACCGGAACAGAAAGAAGAACTCGAGAGGATCCATCTCCACATGGCACTCCTCGAGAGTTACGGCAGCGAAGCAGCTCTAAGAGCGGAAAAGGAACGGTACGCTGCAGAGGCCAGAGGTTTAACGTCCATGGAAGGGCTCTTTCACGTTCGATTGGCTTTGTGGGAACAATACATGGGCGGCGTCGTCACCGAGAGTACAAAAACCGGTAAGCCACTGGATCAGCGAATGGTGGAGGAATTATCGAGCGGAGAGAAGGCCGCGCAACAGCGATTATCCGTCGTCCATTCGCTTGTCTCCGAAATTGCGGGATCTCCCGCAGCGTTGGATCTGGAGAAGAGGATTGAAAAGCTGGGGAAATCCTTATACGACCAATTTGAACTTGCTGGATGGAATGGAGTGGCACCGATGAAGCCGTTCGTGACAAAGGCGCAACTGCAGGAGATTGACAAACAAATCGATCAGATTTTCGAGGAAATGAAGAAACTCCCGAAACTGACACAAGAGCAAGCGCAGAAGGAGGCTGAAGAGTTTCCCGAATCTAAAATGCATCGGTAAAGCGTCCTCGCCACCGGAAAGTCAACTTATCGGGGTGTAGAGTAGGCGGGAAGCGGTGGATTGAAAGTCCCGAAGGCCAATGACCACATGCTTCCCGCCCCTCATCAAACCGGACGGGCGGTTTTCCCGCATCCGGCTTTCCGAGTTCCTTTCATCGTGGCCAAAGGCCGCAATGCCGACGTGGGATTGCAACTCCCGAACTTTCATGGCGATAATAGCCCCAGACGGGGCCGTCACCAGTTTTCTTCGTTGCGCTTCCTCACCGCGGAACAAGTAGCGTCCCTTCGCCGGTCCATTGTCCCAGCCGGGACGGTTGGTCTGGCTGGAACTCTGCGGCCTTCGCCCAGAACGGAGGGGCTCGGCTGCCGAGAGTTTCTTTCGAGGCTCATTGATGGCTCGCCCTTTTCCAGCCTCCACTCTTCCCCTCCGCCACCTCGGTGGTTCATATGTTCATTGCGACCTGTCGGTTCGACTCCATGCCTGCTCCCCACCCCGCAGCGCGACGACGCAGTTGGCACGGTCTGCGGTGCTTAACCGTCTCGGTGCTTAACCGTCTAATTGCACCGGCGGGACTTTCACCCGCGCTGACGCCCGCTTCACGGGCGCACCAGTGCTTGTCTTTGACACTTTCCTTGGATTGGCCGGTCGCCAAATCCTTTTTTGCGCAACGCGGACGGACCCTTTTTTGCTGACGCCGACGAAAACGAAAACGAACGCGGTCTCCAGCTTGAGGGAATAGATCATGAAAGAAGGCGGGAAAGACAATCGGCATTCCCGGCCCCGCTCAAGCGAAAACGTCGCCGTTCGTCTCGACTCTTTTGGCCGGTCCTACGGCGTCGGATTCGGCGGCGGCGGGGCTGGCTCGGTGATGTGGAGGCCGGCCTCTCGACGCTCCGCGTGCATGTCGACGAAAAGCGCGTTGTAGTGGTCGTCGTGCGCGGGCAGCGGCAGCAGGTCACTCGTCGTCGAGACAAAAAAATTGGTGTGATTCTCGAGGTAATCCAAGTCGGCATCCTGCATGGCCCACATTTCCGAGAGGTTCAATGGATGCCCGGCGTCCGTCGCGTCATTCCAATTGCCGAGGATGGCCCTCGAGAGCGGCTGCTGCCCCAGAGAAATATCGCCCCAGATCGATTGCCCGTATTCCGGCACCTGCAACATATTCATGAAAAAGGTAGTGATGGTCTTGCTTTGCGCCTTCCGGTAGGCCGCCGGGCAGAGGAAAATCGGCGAGAAATGCGTCGAGCCAGTCGTCGAATTGGCGGTGCCCAAGTAGTTCGCGAGCAATCCGGCGAGCGAGCCAGGCTGGGTCGAGTCATAGGTTGCGCCCTGTTTGATATTCAGCGGCCCGGGCATCGTGCCATTATCGTTCATGTAGGCGGTAATGCCGGTCCCGATCTGACGAAGCTGCCCCAGGCAGAGCGTGGAATCCGCCCGCTTACGCATAAAGTTCATCGTCGGCAGCAACAGCGCCGCGATCACGGCGATGATTCCGATCACCACCAGCAGTTCGATTAAGGCGAACGCCTGGCGCTCGCGTAGGTTCTTCGGTGGTGATGATGGAGGGCGGGGCACAGGGTTGGGCGATTAACCATCCGCGTTCGGATTTCAACCGAAACACCAGCGCCTTTCCTAGCACCTGAACCGGCCGCGGGCAATGCGATTCGTCCGGCCCCGCTAAAGCGTCTCATGCACTTTGACGGGCTAGCGGGAGCGAAAGCCGTGAGAAAATGGGAGCGCACGCTTCCCCCTCGGCAAGCTCGGGGCCTTGAGCCTGTCGAAACGGCAGCGCGCCTCCGCCGGCATCCTTGCCGGCGGAATCGTGGGCCTGCGGGCGCAAGTTGGCAACCACCTCCCGTGCGCTCTGCTGCGGAATCTGCGACCGGATAATCCGCACACCGATTCCGAAGGCATCAGTGACGCAATCTGTGGGTGACCCGGCTCCCGCCTTGTAACATTTAGGTGAAAAGCGGTATTTCATGTTGACCCAGATTTTGAAATTCGCTACAATTACCTTGTATGGTTACGTCGTATGCATTGGTCCGCAGTCGAGTTGAGTTTTCGGAGAGCGGTTGGCATAGGCGATTGCGCACTCACCTGTTTCCCCTATGGCGAATCGGCATTTTATTCCTCGCCATCGTTCTGCTTCACGCCTCGTGCGAAGCACAGTCACCGACGATCAATCAGATCGCCATCGGCTCGGCCCATACTCTCGCTCTGAAAAACGATGGAACCGTTTGGGCTTGGGGAGCCAATTTCGCTGGCGCGCTCGGCAACGGTACGGAAGTGGATAGCGCCGTCCCCGTGCAGGTCAGTGGCTTGAGCGGCGTCGTTGCCGTGGCCGCGGGTTACTATTCTTCCTACGCCATCAAAAATGACGGCACAGTCTGGGCGTGGGGCTACAACGGCGACGGTGAATTGGGACGCAGCAGTGGCCTGAGCGAAAGCGACGTCCCGCTCAAGATTACGCAATTGCACAATATCGTGGCTCTGGCCCCGGGCTATTACCATTGTGTGGCAGTCGACAGCACCGGCAATGTTTGGACCTGGGGCGCCAACTGGTTCGGCGGGCTGGGGAACGGGACCACAACCAACCACCCGACTCCCATCAAGCTCACCACCCTGAGCGGTGTCACTGCCGTTGCCGCCGGCGCTTTTCAATCCTGCGCACTACGAAGCGATGGCACCCTGCGGGCGTGGGGTTACAACGGCGAGGGCGAATTGGGCGACTCGACGACGATAGATCGGCACGCGCCCGTACAGGTGAGCCTCTTGTCCAATGTGGTTGCGCTCTCTGCCGGCGCGTATCATGGGTTGGCCATCGAGAACGGTGGCGCCTTATGGGCGTGGGGCAGGAACGACTGCGGCCAGTTGGGCAACAATTCCACCACGGACACGCCAGTGCCATTCGCCGTCAATGGCATGACCAATGTGGTGGCCGTTTCCGGCGCGCTCGCCTACACTTTTGCCCGGAAAAGCGACGGCACCCTGTGGACGTGGGGGGACAACAGCAGCGGCGAACTGGGCGACGGCACCCTCAATCCCAGCCTCATCCCCAAGCAGTTCAATGGGGTGAGCAACGTAGCCTTCATGGCTGCGGGATGGGACCATCCCGTTGCGGTCACGAGCGACGGCACGGTCTGGGCCTGGGGCAACAACACCAGTTTTCAACTGGGCGACAGTCTCACCGGGGACGGGATGCTGGCCAGCGCCGATCCCATCGAGATCAGCGGTTTAAATGGTGTCACCGCTATCGCCGCGGGGATGGGGAATTCGATTGCCTTGACAAACGACGGGAAAGTCTGGACTTGGGGCGCGAATGCGAATGGGCAGCTCGGCAACGGCACCACCACACCGAGCGCCGTCCCCATATCCGTCAGCACGTTGACGAACGTGAAGGTCATCGGCCTTTGCGCCGGCTACTATCATTTCCTCACCGTGACGAACACCGGGGCCGTCTACGCCTGGGGTGCGAACACCGCCGGCCAATTGGGCAATGGGACGACCAATGCGAGTTCCGTACCCGTGTCCGTTGGCGGTTTGAACAACAGGGCCGCAGCGGTCGCCGCCGGCAACTCCCATTCGGTAGCGCTGTTGAGCGATGGCACCGTCTGGGCCTGGGGTGACAATAGCGCGAGCCAATTGGGCACGAGCAGCACCACGCTGCCGGCGAGCACGGCCCCGGTTCAGGTCGGCGGCTTGAGCAACATCGTCGCCATCTCCGCGGCCAACACTTATTCGTTGGCCCTGGATCGTAGCGGGATCGTTTGGGGTTGGGGTTCGGGTTGGTTGGGCAATGGCACAACCGGTTCCAGCCCGGTGCCCCTTCAGGTTAGCGGCTTGAGCAACATTGCGTTCATTGCAGCCGGGCTCAGCGATGCACTCGCCATCGACGTCAATGGAAATGTCTGGACTTGGGGCGCGAACGGCGACGGCGAACTGGGGAACGATACCGCCGATTCCAGCCCGGTGCCGGTTTTGGTAAGCTCGCTGAGCAATGCCACCGTCGGGTCCGTCGGCTCCGAGCACATGCTGGCCGTGAAAAATGACCGCACCGTTTGGGGTTGGGGCTGGAATGGCTACGGCCAGTTAGGAGGCTACGAGGATGAAACGTGGGTGCCGGTGCAGGTCAGCGGATTGAATGGCGCGCGCCAGGCTGCGGCCGGTTGGTTGCACAGTCTTATCTTGAAGGAGGATGGCACGGTCACGGGATTGGGAGCTTTCTCTTCGGGTGAATTGGGGAGCGGACTCACGACACTTTTCCCGGCGCCCAAGCAGATTCTTGGCTTCCACCTCTCGCATACCGCTCCGCAAGCCGCCTTTGTCAATCCTGCGCCCGGCACCGCCGCCACGGTCGTACTGGGGCAGTCGCAAACCCTTCAATTTTCCACCACCGCCGGCGACAGCGCCGTCAGCGCCGTCCAGCTCTGGCAGCAAGGGGTGCAGATTCAGACCGTTTCCAGCTCGGTGGGTTCGTTTTCCTGGCAACCGGCGACATGGGGCGGCTTTGATCTCACGCTCATCGCCGTCGACCAAAACGGCGTCCTATCGACGCGCTCGGACCCGATTACGCTCCAAGTCCCCTACGATAGCGACGGCAATGGCCTGCCCGACTGGTGGGAATTAAAATATTTTGGATACATCGGCGTCAATCCGACGGCACTATCGCCGAGCGGAGACGGCTTGACGAACATGCAGGAATATCTCGGGGGCTTTTCTCCGCTTGATCCCGCCCCGGTCTTGACGCTCACCAGCCCGCCGGGGGCGACATTGGTCCCCTAAACCGCGAGCTTTGCCCTCATGAAATCATTGATTTTTGTCTCTTTGCTTTTGCTGGGTTGGTTGAGCAAAGCTCGGCTGAGGGCCGCTACGAGCGCTGCGGAATCCCTGTCCGGTCTCGGCCGCCGCACCGAAACCATGATCATCGAGTCGCCGGTGATTTTTACATCGGCGCGCGTTCCGACCTGAAGCGAAGTAATTTTGAAGTAACAATGAAAAAGTTTATAGCTATCCTGGTTTTCGCGGCCCTTGCAGGGAGCGCGTTTGCGGATCCGACAGCAACCCTGCATGTGAGGGATTACACAGACAACACTTGGACAAGCTACGGCGACACGGGCATCCGCGTGCATTTCGCGGGTTCTGTACCGGGTCAGGTGTATGAATTGAACACGGGCTGGGTGCGTCTGGACACCACGGGGACTGCGGTAGCGGTTCGTACCAGGCCCATAGCCGGGTGGATAGGCAACGGGGGGCCGGACTCGCCTGCGACTTTTCCCGTTACCGTGTACCCCGCCGTGAATGGTGTCACTTCGTATGGCACGGAGACTTTCGTTCTCGACTGGCCAGGCCGTGTGGCGGGGCATGGTGATAACACAGACCATTCTACATGGGTCGATGTTTTCTACGGCACGGCATCGACGGCAGGCGATCCCAACGCGACCAAACCGACCGACAGGATGGTGGGAGGCAAGAATTGCATCCAACCCACGGAGAATGATGCGCCTGTAGTATGCCTGGATTGCGGAATGCCTCGATACAGTATTCTCGAACTTTTGGTGAGCCTGCACCTGGCCGATTCGCCACTCAGCTATACACCGGCATTCGGGCCACCGCTCAACTTCACCGTCAGCTACAATCATCGCGATGTTCAGCCAACGGTACCCGACACAGCAGCATCCACAGGCTTCAGCAATTTCGGGCCGCAGTGGACATTTAACTGGCTTTCGTACGTCACCGATGACCCGAATAATGGCGCGGCCAATGTATCAGTGTACGTGCGGGGCGGCGGGACCGAGACTTACACCGGCTACGATCCCACAACGCAATCCTGGGCTCGCGACCCGCAGAGCCACGCCTTGCTGGTCCGGACAGCGATTGGTACCTACCAGAAACAGTTTCCCGACGGCTACGTCTATGTCTTTGGCCAATCGGATGGTTCGGCGGGCTATCCTCGCCACATCTTCTTGAGCGCGGTCATCGACCCACAGGGCAATGAGGTGGACCTGAATTACGATGGAAATAACCGGCTGCAAACCATTAAAGATGCGACCCAAAAAGTCACCACCTTTTACTATGACGACGCGCCCGGCTGGTATTACCGGGTGACCCGAGTCGTCGATCCTTTCGGGCGCACGGCCTCGTTTCAGTATTATGACGATGGCCGGCTTTTCTCGATGACGGACGCAGTCAACCTGACCTCATCGGTCGTCTATGAAACCGGCAGCAATTTTGTCAGCGCCCTGAACACCCCATATGGGCAAACCACGTTTTCGCATGGCGAAAATGGCACGCAACGCTGGATCGAAACCGCGGACCCGCTCAACGGCAAGGAAAGGGTCGAGTTTCGCGACGACGCTCCAGGTATCGCCGATGCGGAGGCCTCCGCTCCCGCAGGCTTCTTCAATACCGAACTCCAGCTTCGCAATACCTTCTATTGGGACAAGAAGGCGTATGCCGTAGGCTACGGCGACTATACCAAGGCACATGTGACCCATTGGCTGGAATCGGCCGACGGTACGACTACGATTGGTATCGTGGAAAACGAAAAGCCGGCACTGGAAAACCGCATATGGTACACCTACGATGGGCAGACCGCCGGCAATCTTGCCGGTACCAGCAATCGCCCCACCCAGATTGCCCGGCAGTTCGACGGCGGGGGCGTCCAGCTTACGCAGTTCACCTACAACAGCCTGGGCTATCCCCTAAGCCGCATCGATCCGGTGGGACGATCAACCGCGTATACCTATCAGGCGAACAATGCCGATCTTTGGAAAGTGACTCAAACCAACGGCGCGAACAGCGAGTTGCTTCTGACCCTGGACAACTACGCAGGGCATCATCCGCAAACGATTACCGATGCGGCAGGCCAGCAGACCAACATCGCCTACAATGGCCGCGGGCAGGTGCAATCCGTCACCAACGCCAAGGGCGAGGTGACTCAATTTGCCTACGACGAAACCGCGGGAGATGCCGCTTTTGCCCGGCTTTTGTCGGTCACGCGGGCCTTCGGCACCGCCTTGGCCGCACCATCCACCTATGGTTACGACGGTTTTGGCCGGGTGCAAACAATCACCGATAGTGCCGGCTACACAATCACTCTCGCCTACGATGCCGTCGGCGGCGTCCTCAACAGCCTCGACCGCCCGACCCGTGTGACCTACCCGGATGGCACCTACCGAGAGGCGCGCTATGACAATGCCAGCTTTCCGCTCGATGTCGCCCATTCCCGTGACCGGCTCGGGCAGGAAACCGCCTCCGAATACGACGCCCTGCGTCACCAAGTAAAAGTAACCGACCCGCAGAACCGCGTGACTCAATTCGTGTACTGTGCTTGCGGAGCTCTGGACAAGATCATTGATCCCAACAATAACCAGACTGTCTGGACGCGGGATTTGGAGAGACGGATTCTGACCAAGAGTATCGCCGGGCAGATCGTGGCAACCTACACTTACGAGCCGGATTCCGGGCGCCTCTCCACCATCACCGACGCACTGAGCCAGGTGACTACCTATGGATATAACCTGGACAACAGTCTTGCCTCGACGACTTACGCTGGCAGCGTTCATACCACGGCCAACGTCAGCTTTACCTACGATCCGGCGTATCCTCGGATGGCGTCGATGACCGATGGCACCGGCACAACCAATTATGGCTATTACCCGGTGGCGGCTGGCACCTTGGGCGCGGGCCAAGTGAACACGGTGGGAGTGCCGGTCTACAACGCGCCCGGCACGTGGAACACCATCACTTATACCTACGATGAACTTGGACGTGTCAACGGGCGTTCGATCAATGGAGCCGCCAATACCACGTCCGTCCAGTACGATGCCCTCGGCCGGGTCAGCGTCAGCACCAATCCCCTGGGCGAATTTGATGCGGCCTATCTCGACCAGACCGCCCGCCTCGATCACGTGCTCTGGCCCAATGGGCAGCGGACCAATTTTACCTGGAAACCGAATCTCCAGGACGAGCGCCTCGATACCATCACGCACCTGAACATCACCGGCCAGACCCAATCGCAGCACAGCTACGGCTACGATGCCGAGGGCAAAATCCTCACCTGGCAAACTATCATTGCGGGAAACACGGCCCAGTACACCTTTGGCTACAACGCCAGCGACGAGCTGGAGAATGCCGTGCAACTTGCCCAACCCGCCGCCACCACCCTTCACAACCTGAGCTATGGTTATGATGGCGACGGCAATCGGCTGGCCGTGACCGAGGATGGGAAATTCACCAGCTACACGCCCAACGGCGCGGACCAGCTTACAACGGCGAGCGGTAGCGGGCCGATGGAATTTCGCGGCACAGTGAGCAAGGCATCGACGATCACGCTGGCCGGGCAGCCCGTGACCATGAACGGGCTCAACTGGAGCGGCTGGGCCAATGTGGCCCCCGGCGCCAACAGCCTGCAATTGAGCGCCACGGAGACCGCTCCTCCAGCCGGCAGCAATCCCAAGACAACCACCCGGCACATCAACCTGACGCTGAGCGCGGACGCCGCCCGCACCTTTGTTTACGATGGCAACGGGAGTATGAGCGACAACGGGGCCAGCCAGACCTACGAATGGGACGCGGCCAACCGCATGACGGCGATCAATTACACGGGGACCAACCTGCGCACGGAATTTACCTACGATGGGCTCAACCGCTGGGTGGCCATCGTCGAGAAGAACAGTGGCGCCGTCACGGGCGAGAAGCATTTCGTCTGGGACGGCTTCTCCCTCGCCGAGGAGCGGGACGCCAACAACAACGTAACCAAACAGTTCTATGGTCAGGGTGAACTCCGCGGCACCTTGAAGCTCTACTACGCAAAGGATCATCTCGGCAATGTGCGCGAAGTCACCGACGGAAACGGAGTGATGCGCGCCCGCTATGACTATGTGCCTTGGGGTGGGCGCTCGGCCAACGCCATCACAGATGTTAACGCCCTTGAGTGCGATTTCGGCTTCACCGGCCACTACCAGCATGGGCCGAGCGGATTGCTTGTCGCCCCGAGACGGTTCTATTCGGGGGACCTTGGAAGATGGCTATCCAGAGACCCCATCGGGGAACGAGGCGGGATCAATCTTTACCGGTACGTTGGAAATGGTCCGGTGAACGCCATAGACCCGTTTGGGATGTGGCAATTTTCAATATACGTCGGCGAAGGTTGGGCAGGATATATAAGCTTCGGCAATAATGGCGGCACTAACCCATTTAATGGTCAATGGAATATAGCGGCGGAGCCTGGTGTGGGTGTTGGGGCATCCATATCATTTGACTGGGGTTCGCACTGCAAAAAATCGGGTTATGGTGGGGTGCTTACTGCGGCGGGGACTTTGGGTGAAGGATATCTTGGTGCTGGTTTTCAAGCTGATGCTGATTCCAACCAAGGCTATGACGCTGTGGGAAATTTACGTGGCGGTGTGTGGGGAGGTACGCACGATTTTGTTTCTGGCGCTACGAGTTACACTGGATTGGCGAATTATGGAGCATCGGTCTTTGCGGGCGGTGGAATGTCTTTTGCGCAATGAAACTAACGGACGTAGCTTGCAACGTAATTTTTCTGTTCTTTCTGGCATCGATATCGTTCGGTGGTGAGTTCGTTTTTTTTGCGCACTATGCTCCTAAGGGCCCCAGTGAGATGCGGGACTTCATAGCACGCGAGAAGGGCAAATGCATATTAGGACTGGCAGTAGGTTTGGTGATATCAGTTTATAACTATAGTCAGGGGAATGGTATTTGGACCCCATTATGGATTGTAGCTTTTGCAGGCGGTGCTTTTGCTGCGGTCACATATAAGGAAATGAATATGAAATGAGAGCATCAAAAGGGGCGACCGTGCGCGTTCACCGCAGCTTGGTTTGGATCAGTACAGAATGAGTCTTCAAGCAACCCAGCCGGGCCGCGCGCAAGCGCCCGGCACCGGCTGGGACCCTTGAAGTTGTTTCCCCCTCGCCTGGAGATGTCCGAGGTCCGAGGGTGGCGGGATGCCGTCTCTCTACACGGGAATCCTCTGGCGCGTGTCGATGAAGCGGCCAATGGATTGCCCCGTTGCGCCATGGGCATCTCGCAGAGTCGGTTCCGAGAGCGTCAGCCCTTTGACAAGCTCAGGACTTTTGCACCGTCCTGTGGAAGCGTTATCCATGGCGCTTCCGGTCTACAACGCGCCCGGCACTTGGAACACCATCACCTACAGCTACGATGAATTGGCGGAGTTGACCCAGCTAAAAACAAATGCAAGACGCCCGCTATGGCGGCAGCTCAAAGGTCTGGCCGATTTCCGTCAGCGCGAGACGCTCCGGCTCATCCCGCAGCGCCGCGGTGAAGCGCTGGATGGGCTCGTCCATCGGTTCCCAGCTCAGCTTGAATGTTTGGTGATGAATTGGCACGAGGAAACGCGCGCGGGCTTCGTTGGCCATGGCCACCGCTTCCTCCGGCGTGCAATGCGCGTGGATCCACGGCTGATACGCCCCGATGGGCACGCACAGCAAATCGATCGGGCCTCGCGAGCTGAGCCGCCCGGCGGGCGTGCGCGCGCTGTCGCCGAGATGGCCGAGCCGCTTGCCGCCGCGCTCAAAAACGTAGCTGTTGTAGCGGCGAAAGTCGTCGTACTGCATCCGCGCGCCCCAGTGCCGGAGTTGAAACGCGGCCACCGTCACCTCCCCGCGCGCCGTGGCGATTTCCCGGCATTCGTTCCAATCGAGCTCGATGACCTCGCGGAAGCGAATGCGCCGGAAAATATCCGCCGTGCCCCGCGCGGTCACAACCACCGCCTCGCGCGGCAGCGTCCGCAACGAGCGCAGGTCGAGATGATCGAAGTGCGTGTGCGAGAGCAGCACAAGATCGATGCGCGGCAGTTCCTTCGGCTGCAAAGCGCTGGCGATGTAACGCTTGGGACCGATCGTCAGCGGCGGCACGCGGATGCCGCAACGGTCGAAGAGCACCGGGTCGGTCAGGATGTTCACGCCGAAAAAGTTGATCAGCACGGTCGCGTGCCCGAGCCATGCCGCCGTCACCCGGTTGTCGGCCCAGGCCAGCGGTTCCGGGCGATGCGGGGCCGGTGGAACGGCCCGCGCGCTGTCGGATGCCATCATCGTCAAAAAGCGCAATCGGCTCACGACGCAGAGAGAATCCCACCAGAGGCTCGCAGGAAACAAAAATCCGGCAGACCACCGCCGCCCGTGCGCTCTGCTGGTTATCTGTGCCCCCAGTTTGGGAAGAAACATTTCCTCCGATCGGTGCGTGGTGTCACGCAATCGTCACCACAAAAGCTGCAAAAAATCCAGGTTCTCGCGCCGAGTTAGTAGAAGCCCTTTCATTTCGCAATCCCAGGACTGAACGTGCCCCCACATTGACTTTGGGGCTAAACCCTAGAGCGTGTCATGCACTTGGTCGGAGCACGCCATTGGCGTTTTCTCTCCGCCGAGCCCTTGAAAGTGCATGACACGCTCTAGCGAACCCCATTTGACAGTTGGCAACTACGTGTTAATATTTTTCGGTGATCAGTTTGCTACTCATATATTTTCCATTGATCGCAGCGGTCGTATTTTTTGCGCTTCTATTGGAAAACGAGTTTTTTGGAAAGATCCGAAAACAGGCGAGCACAAAACTGGAGGTCGGCGATAGTGTCATCTACCGGAAGCAGAAGGTTTCCGCTACCCCAGGGCCGCGTGCTTACGACATTCATCCGGCTGACCAAGGAGAATATTACAGCTACTTTGTCAACAAATTCTGGACGGTAGAAAATGTGCTTCCCGACGGACAGATTCTTGTCACGACCCGGACCAAGAAGCATCATTACTTGAGACCGTCTGATCCCAACCTTCGTAAGGCAGGATTGATCATGCGACTGCGCTATCGGAATCGATTTCCAGAGTTGCAAGAGGCTGCTTGACGGTCGCCGGTCGCTCAATGGCTCAAGAAGCAGCGGGCCGGGATGTCGTATGCCGAATACTCGAAGAAGACGGGATTCACTGCCTCATCGGTGTTTCCACTGAATACAAGATTGAAGACTTTCAGAGGAAAGTGCTTTTTCCTTACGTCCAGTCGCCAGACGATGCACGAAGTGTTTTTTGCACTTTACCCCCCTTCCTTTCCGAAGAAATGCCTCAGCAAGAACACAGCGCAGGCAAGATGCAGCATTCGCCCAAGCGACGGAGAATTCTGGTAGTGGATGATGAGGATGGGTTCACGCGATTACTGAAGCGGGCGGCCAAGCACCACAAAATCATGGCCGTGAACGATGCGATGGATGCAGTCGTGGCAGCCACGAGATTCAGACCGGACTTGATTCTCTTGGACCGATTGATGGCAGACATCTCCGGAGAATCACTCGCGATACAATTTAAGGCACATCCCCAACTCAACCACATCCCCATCGCCTTCGTGACGGCGTTGCTTCCCCGAGACGACGAGGGACTATTCCGCGCACACCTCCACGATTGCCCGATTCTTGAAAAACCGGTGAGTATTCAGCAAATCGACCAATTGGTATCGGAGAGAACATGAACGCTGCATGCGTCGGAGTTGGGCGCGGCAGAACCAAGGGAAAATGATGCCTTAAATCAATTGCAGGCTAGTCCTCCGCTACGCGAACAAAAACCAGCTCATCAGATCGTAAATCTCCGGAAGGAAAATGTCGGAGTGGTGACCAGAGGCTCCGCCATTGAAGGTGTTTTTTGGATCCGAGTGAATGGGCGTCAAATCCGCGATGACGAGTGTCGATTTACCGGAAGTTGGGGCCACGGCTCCGACGAATGAACTTCCCCACGCTACAGAAACCGATTGTGAACTTGGAAAGGCCGCCTTTGTTGCCGCAGTGGGACCTGTCGCCCCCAGGCCAGTCTTAGCGCCTTTGCTAAAGAAATTGATACTGTGAGCCAATGGGAAAGCCTTACCAACTGCATCGTCTTTGTCCGAATGGGAGATCAGAAGTCGCAGATTTGAACCGAGAGTGGAAAGCACTTGCCCGTATTCGTTTCCAGGGTCGAGTGCATCGGTGGTAAAAGCCGCCTGTAACAAGATGACGTTAATGGCGACATTGGAGGGAAGAGCGATCCCATTTTCAGCGAGCTTTTCCAAGGCTGAGCAAACAACCTTGCAACCGAAGCTGTGGCCAAAGAGGTTGAATCGAATCGGTCTGTTCGCAGGTGTTGCCAAAATGAGCAGCCGAAGGATCGCGTAAACTCCCTCTTCACCGATGTCGTCTGCTCTCTTTTCCATCGTGTAAAACGACAAAACTTCAGCCTTATCGAGCAGCGCATTCGGGTCATCGTCCAACATAGAAGGCCAGTGAATTCCGATCAAAAATGGATTTTGCGGCGGTTTGGTCAGTTTCGCCGCATTCCCCTTGATCGAGAAAATGAAGTCGGTCGTGGCGACATTGTATTCCTTCAAGGCGGCATCTGCGCTGGTCCACCAACCATGAGAGTAAAGGAATACATCCTGGGTCCCAAAGGCCGCGGACATCGCCTTTGGAATGATGTCGTCGATTTGTTCATCAGGATCAATGACGCCGTTGGCGTCAATAGGGATTGTAATATAATGGGACATAAATTCTTGCGCAGCGCTTCCAACAGAGCGGTGTCGTCGCGCATTGCTACCGGCTTGGATGACAATTTTGCGGATTCTTGCAGGAAATCGACTTTTTTCGAGCCCGCTCTGAACATACTTTACCGTAAGTATCAAGCGCTGAGGAGATTGCGCCGTGTGAGATTTCTGATTCAAAGCCCCTGTGGGATGCCTGGCAGTCTCAGTCGCTCGCACGGCAGGGAACACAGAAGATCATTCCTACCGAAGATGTGGCCCGCTCCAAATGATGAAGGGGACACGCAATTGAAAATCGCACAACCTGTCTAGGAACGGATTCTGTTCTTCGGCAGATAACCTGACACCACTAACAAGATCAGCACGGGCAACACCACCCATCCCCAAGCCGGCATGGCCGGAACACCTTGAGGAGAGACGATCGCGTCGATCTGCGTCGCATAGGTGCTCAACTCGACGAAGTAGGAATCAGGAGGATTGTTACTACCCACCGCTTCATTGATGCCCGTCAACTGCCATGGCCCATTGGGTGAATTGTAAACGAAGTCGCCTCCACCGGAGTCGCCAAGAACCAAATAGTATTCGTTCGAGTCAACGCCATAAGCCGTTTCGAAGTCTGTGCTGACATAGCTATAGCCCGAGGGCGTGATTAACTCGTTTACTTGTGTCACTTTATTCAAGCCCCACGTCTCATGGGTGATGGAACCGCGATCGCCATAGCCCAGCATGGCCACGGAATCGCCAACGGAGGGGCCCAGGGTAGCGATGTTCAAGGCCGGCAGATTCGGAGCCGGAGTGATCTGAAACAGGCAGATGTCCGCCGTCCCATTGGAATTGGAAATGCTCCGCGCCGAGCCGGGCACGACGGAATAGGCCGTCCCACCCAACGTAAACGTGCCTGTCCCCACGTGCCCCGCAGTCAGCACCCAATTGTTCCCAAGATAAACGCCGCTGGCTGTGCCACCGCCGCCGGCAACTGTTCCCACATAGTTCCATCCGGTCACGCCGGTTTGACCCGCAGGCTGGGTCCAGCCGGTATCCCAATTGGGAATGTCCGAGCTGGTCGGTGCGGTCGTATTCAAGGTGCTGTTCGACCCGTTCTCGACGGCCTGCGCCTCTTCCCGACACAAAACCAACCCCAGAATCAGGCAGAGAAGCGATGCTTTCATTTTTTAAATTCGAGCTAAGGGCGTCAGTCCTTTCGCTGAAGGTGTCATCATTCGCTAAAGGCGGGTGTCACGCTAAAGGCGCGCTAGAGCCGTTCAACTAAAAGTGTAGCCGCAATGAAGGCGTGAAAGCAGATTTCCGGGGAGCGCACTCGTCCCGCTGAAACGAATTTTGGCCAGCGCGGTGGTCGCCAGGTGCGTGGGTTTCCGAGGGGACACCAGAAAAAGTCCGCGAAGGCGGGACGCCTTCGCCAGCACTCGGGAGGCATGGGGCCACGACATCCTTTACACATTTTAGGCCGCGACATGCTTTACACATTGAGGCCACGACATCCTTTACACCTTCGCCGGAGGAGAGGATTTTCTGGGCTCCTTTTTTGGGCGCCTTTGTGGTTGGTGAAAGCCGACGGCGCGCATGCTGCCAGTGTCGTCGCCGCGGTGCAGGGTGCCGATCAACAGGGTCTCGAGGTAAACGTTCCAGGATTGGTTGGCGGCTGGCTCCAGACCGATGAGTTGCCGGACGAAGGCGCGACCGATGAAGCGGAGGATGCCTTCCCACTTGATCCAGCCATTGGAACGCACGCGGCGCGTCGGCCAGCTCTCTGGATAGAGCGGGGTAGAGGGAATGAGCAAGGCGTGTGGCGAGCCCACATAGCGTGCGGCTGGGACGCTGCCGCCCAAAGCTTCGTGAGGACGCACCGTGTTGTATTCTTGGCGCCAGCGATCCAAGCGGCGTTGCTGGGCGCGTGGATTGGCGGCCGCGGGCGAGGCCGTTTCGGCCTTGAGCACCCGGTGCATTTGCTCGTGAGCGGCATTGTCCTGCGGTGCGGCGCGCCGGATAAACTCGACGCGGATGCCCAGGCGCACCCACCACACGCTCAGGGAACTGAGATGGCGCGAGCCGGTGCCCGCGAAGGGCGTGCCATTGTCGACGCGAATGACGCGTGGCAGGCCGCGGGTGCGGAAGATCCCGGTCATGATCCGGCGCACGCAGGCCTCGCTCTGTTCGGCCACGATCCGCACGCCGAGCAGGTAGCGACTGGCCAGATCCCGGATGGTCAGCGGATCACAGCGCTGGCCGTCGGTGGTGCGAAACCAACCCTTGAAGTCGATGGTCCAGACGTCATTGCAGTATTCCGGTCGCGTCAGCGCAGGCCGTGGCACCGGCGGACCGGGACGGCGGCGCGGTGGGCGCGGCACGGTCAGAGCACAGCCTTCGAGCCAACGCCCCAAGGTGCGCAGGGCGGGCACTTTCTGCGCGCGCGGATGTTTTTGTCGCAGCAGGACATGGAGCTTTTTCGCGCCCCAACTCGGGTGCCGACGGCGCAAAGTGATCAGCTCCTTGTGCCACCAAGAGCGATACTTGTCCGGGCGGCGGCGTGGCGCGCGCGACAGTTCACCCAGACCCTCGGCGCCACGGCTCCGATAGCGCGCCAGCCATTGATAACCAGTCGGCGCGCTGATCGAAAACTCGCGACACAACGCACGCATGTTGACGTGGGGCTCCACGGCTCGGGAGACGAAATGGAGACGCTGTTGGCGAGCAGATTTTTTCCAGGGCATAGTCGCCCACCCCATCAGAAAACCAGCCCCTTCCAGACCCTCCGCGCGGCCGATCCTGCAGCGGCATCCGTTTCTGGCACCGTTCGCTCATTCGCTTTTCCGCTTCGCTCCAAAGCTCACTCACTCACGGTGCCAGAAACGGACCACCACCATCCCCAAAACCTGCCGCGCTTACATCATTTTCCGCCTCACCTTCGCGCAGGATGTGTAAAGGATGTCGTGGCCACGAAGTGTAAAGGATGTTGTGGCCACCTGCCGGACGAGTGCGCTCCCCGGAACCTTCCACGCCGCGCTCGGCATATGAACGGCTATACCTTAAATTGAAAGGCTCTCATGGCGTTAGATTGTCTTTGACACTTTCCTTGGATTGGCCGGGCGCCAAAACCTTTTTGTGTCAACGACGACAACTTGGACCCCGCTTAAAACGCAAACCGAAAGCCGCCGGTGACGTTGGTGGCCTGGTAGTTCTTCCGGCCTAGCTCACCGTCGTAGTAGGTGTAGAACGAGGTGCGCTCGTTGAGTTGGAGGGCGAAGCCGGCGCCGAGCAACGCGCTGTCGCGGCCGAGTTCCGGGCCGTTGACGAGGAAGGAGTTGCCCGCCCCATTGGCAAAGCTCGAGTCCAGCGCGTAGGCGGAATCTCCATACTCATGCTGCCACGCGGCCCGCAGTTCGGGCTTGATGACGATGCCACCCACCTTCCAGTCGTAGCTGGCCTTCAAGCCAAAGGCCGTGCGCAGCGATTCACCCTTGCCGCCGTGGACGGTCAGGGGCGCCAAGGAACCGTGCTCGGTGAACTCGTTGGTGCCCACATAGCTGTAGTTGAAAGTAGCGGTGGGGCCGAAGGTCAGGCCGCCTTTCTTGAAGTCGTAGCCGGCGCCGAAGAGCGCGTTGAGTTCGCCCCCATCGGTGTCCCCGCGGGCCGTTCCCTGGAGGGCGCTGCGGCGGGTGTCGTAGCTGTTGTAGCCGCCGAAGACGGCCACATCGGCATAAAAGCCCTTGGCGATGCTGGGCGCTGGCGTCGGAGCTTCTTTCGAGGAATCCTTCGATGAATCCTTGGACATCGTCGGGGCCGGCTGCTCGTTTTGGAAGAAGGTGCCGTAGAGGCCGATCTTGCCGCCGTTGACGTAGATGCGCCCGCCCTGGGTCAAATCGGCGGTCGTGCCGGTATAGCCGCCGGCCAGGCCGATGGCCAGGTTCGGAGTGACCTTGTAATCGACGCCCAAGGTGAAGCCACCGCTTTCCAGATTGTAGCCGCGGGCGTTGTCGGTGTCGCCCACGCTCACCCATTCGCCGGTGCCGGAGAGGAACACGCCCCAGCGGTTCTCGGCGGGCACGACGGCTTTCGTTTCTTTCACTGCCTTGCCATCGTCGCCCGACGGAACGGCGCTGCCATTGGGGCCGGCCACGCCGGTCGAGATGCCGAAGCTGCCGCTGTAGCTCGGGCCATTGCCGTTGAGCGCGAGGTTGGCGGCGTTGAAGCCATTCGAGCCGCTGCGAATGTCGTCGGTGCGGCGCTGGATGTTCTGCGACTGCACATTGGCCAGCGAAACGCCCAGGGTGAAGACGGAGGTCAGTTCCTCGGGCGCGATCTTATCGAAGTCGCCCGGCAGCTTGCCGACGTTCCGACTTTCCAGGTAGCTGATCAGATTGTTGGCGCGGCTGTCGTAGTTCGTGCTGTCGAGCGCGCGGGCCACGGACTTCTGGTTGGGCGTCAGGTTCCAGGTATTGGCGAAGCTTTCGAAGGTTGGCACTTCGAGGGTGACATCGTTCTGATGATAGACCACCACGGGATTGAGGATCGTATCGGTGGCAAAGCCATCCACCACATTCGCAAACTGCCCGCTCACCCCCTGGCCGGCGGTCAGGAACCTAAACGTGTCTCCACGACGGACCTGGAAGTTGTAGAGCGGCACGATCGCCAGCGTGCCATTGAGACTGGCCTTGCCGGCCACCGCCAGCACATCGAACTGCCCGGTATGGCGTCCCCCGATCTCGATTTGCAAGGTGCCTTGCGAAGTCTGCACGTAATTGCCGGTCACATTGATCTGGCCCGGCGAATGCCCAGGGCTGAGGACGCCGGAGTTAATGAGGTCGCCGATGATCGAGCCATTGCCGTTGAGCAGCGAACCGAAGAGCATCTGCAATTGATTGACAGTGAGCGAGCCGTCGAGGGTGATGCTCGCTCCGCCCGGCAGGATCACCGGCCCGAGGGTGACCGTCAGGTTGTTGTAGATGTGCAGCGAACTGCCCGGCGTGAACGTCAGCGTGTGGACCGTGTTGTTGTCGGTCGGCCCGCCAGTCTGCACCGGGCCGATGACGATGAAATCCGCCGTCGTCGGGATGCCCACCGGAGGGCTGTTTTGCAGCAGCGGGCCAGTCGAGGTGTCCACAATTTGAAACCCGAAGAGGTTATTGCTGATGACGCCGTTGATGGACCCGCCGGTCAGCAGAGTGAAGGTGGAACCTGTCAGGTTGGTGAAGAGTTCATAATTCCCAGGACCGGTGGTCGGGCTTGCGGGATTCGTGCTGGTCACGAGCTGCAAACTGGTCGCGGCACCATTGTTGGACCCATTGCTATTGTAGTAATACGTCGTCGTCCCATTGGTGATGCTGAGTGTGTTGGTTAGACTTGTATCCTGCGAAGCGTAAACATAGGCGGAATACGACGAATAAGGAATGTGGCTTAAGGTGACGGAAATCTCGCTGAAGGTCGCATTGCCGACGAGCCCCTTGCTATAAAGCTGGTTGGTCGCCGCATTGGGAGTGGAGGTCGGGGAGAAACCACCGTAAGTCGACGTGGATGTGAAGGAGAGAAGGACGGGGGTGCCTGATCCTTTGTTATCCGAAAGCGTCACGTTGGAGCCGGAACTGCCATCGACGTTGTTCCAGTTGGCGCCAGGGACGATGCCCGGTTCAGCCGTTATGGGAAAACTGACGCTGCCGGCGGTGAAGCTGACATTCACCTCATCCGCCCTAGCTTCCCGCCCCGTGACGATCAGCAGAGCGAAGAATAGCGACAGGCCGCCGCCGCGGCTATGGCGGGCCTTTTTGGGCGGCTGGCGGTGCTGACGGGCGGAAGCAGTGGAAAACGCGGAACGAGGAGAAGTTTTCATCGGTGAAGGCGAAGCTACGATGCGATGACCGTCTCTCTTAGACAATGCGCCGCCGAATTGTCGAACAGAATCGCCGCCAGCCAGGACGGTCGAAAGCGAAGCCCTGGCGAATCGTTGTTCCCTCATCGCACCCCATGAAACGCCTCCTCACCTGCCTGATACCGTTTCCAAAGTTATTCACAAGCGGCGCAAGCAGGCCCCTCGAAAGCCTGCCCCGCCTCCTGCGCCGCTTGTGAATAACTTTGCCGCGAACGCGGTCGAGGTTGTGAATAATTCCCGCCCAAATCAAATTGGCTCGGGGCGCAACGCGCCGGAGCCGGCACGGTCCGACCTCCCTCATCCTCCGAGGATTTGGAATAGAAAACCGGCCGGCTCTCGAGCGCCTGTCCAGAGGTCTGAGAGAACAACATCCCGCGAGGATCTTTGTATCAGCTCGACCACGGACGGGGTGCCTATTCCCTTCCTCCTCCTCGGCCCTACGGGCTGCCTGCGGCAGGCGATCTCGCTCCCCTCGGTTCCGCGTTCGCTCCGGTTGTCAGCGCCCTGATTGGGGCTGTGCGATCCATTTATTTTTACCACGAAGGCACGAGGACACGAAGAGTCTGTAGGGGCAGGCGCTGCCTGCCCAGCCACCAACGGGACGCCAACGGCGTCCCCTACAGCTTGGTGTCTTCGTGCCTTCGTGGTTTATTCTCACGGCTTTCTCCCGACCGGTTGTTCGCTGCCAGTTTGCATGTCGATTCAGCCTTGTTGTTGACACAAAAAGGGCTCTGCCACGAACAGGCATGCCCCGACAGTTGGGACGCTTCGACGCGCGCCGGGCGGGGGTATGGCGCACATGGCACTCGAGATTTTGATTGACCGAACCGAAAGCAAGTGCTCAAATGAGTCATATGTGTCACTGGCTAGTTTGCCAATCCGGGCGGGCGAGTCGAGTCGAGTCGACTCCCTTTGCGGGAGGCGAATCTTGTGGAACACGGCCAGCGCGTCGGAACGGTTTGCAGTGAAAATTGCCAAACGAACCCAATTCCATCGAGCCCAATCAAGGCGAATCAAGCCTTTTCAAGGTAAATCAAGGTTGCCAAATTTCTCCCCCGCACAACCGGGCGGGCTTTTTATTAGCAATACTTATTGATACGGAAAAAATGTTCCACGCAGGAAAGGACGCCGGCGGCATGAGGCAGGGGCTCAGCCGACACAGCACGATGTGGGAAAAGCGCTGGGCGATTACCTTATTTCACCACCAGCGCGGTAAAGGGCGCCACGTACGCTTGCAGATAGACGAAGATGCCCATGAGTGTGGCCAGGGCGAGGCTGTGCCAGAAAACATAGCGCAGGATGGAGTCTTCATGGCCGTACCAATTCGTTGCAGTGCTGGCGACGACGATGCTTTGCGCGTCCACCATCTTGCCCATCACGCCGCCCGCGCTGTTGGCCGCCCCCATGAGAATCGGGCTGAGGCCGAGCTGTTGCGCGGTGATCTTTTGCAGGCTGCCGAAGAGGACATTCGAGGCGGTATCGGACCCCGTGAGCGCCACGCCGAGCCAGCCGAGCAGCGTGCCGAAGAACGGATAGAGCGTCCCAGTGTGCGCCAGCGCAATGCCGAGGGTGGCGTCGGTGCCGGCGTACTTGGTGACGTTGCCGAGCGCGAGCATGGCCGCGATGGTGAGCAGCGAAAAGCGCACCCGCCAGAGGGTGTGCGCGTAGGCGCGGAGCATGGCGACGGGAGTGAAGCCCATGGCGAACCCAGCGACGAGCGCGGCGGCGAGGATGCCGGTGCCGGTGGCGGAGAGATAGTGAAATTTGAATACCGCCGGCTCCGGTTTCTCGCCGGCGGGGACAACCGGTGGCATGCGTTGCACGCGCAAATGGAGATGCGGCATCACCAGTTCCGGCGAGGCGATCCGGTCGAGCGACTTTTGCGTTTTCGGCAGGCCCCAGCAAAGAATGAAGGCGGTGAGAATCACCCACGGCATCCAGGCGAAGGCGACCCGCTTCCTGGTGAGGGGGCCGCTGTCCTTAATCGTCGCGCCGTCGCTGTCGACAGGCTTGTCCAGCCGCATGATTTCCCGCGGCTGCCAGACGCAGAGCAGGAGAATCGTCGCGATGATGGCGGACGAGCCGGCGACGATGTCCACCAGCCAGGGGCCATGGAAATTCGACACGAGAAATTGTGGGATGGCGAAGGCCAGTCCCGCGGTGAGCGCGGCGGGCCAGACGGCGCGCAGGCCGCGCCAGCCATCAAACGCCGCGACGATCCAGAATGGAATGACGAACGAGAAAAACGGGAGCTGCCGCCCGATCATCGCGGACAACTGGTGGACATCAAGGCCGGCGACTTGCCCCAGCGTGGTGATCGGGATCCCGAGCGAGCCGAACGCGACCGGCGCGGTATTGGCAATGAGCGCGAGGCCGCACGCGTGCAGCGGCTTGAAGCCAAGCTGAATCAGGATCACGCCCGTGATGGCCACGGGCGTGCCGAAGCCGGCCATGCCCTCGACGAATGCGCCGAAAGCAAAGGCAATCAAGATGAGCTGGATGCGCGCGTCGGGAGCAACGCGCGCGAGGCTGTCGCGCAGGATGTCGAACAGCCCGCGCTGCACGGTAAGTTGGTAGAGAAAGATGACGTTGAGAATGATCCAGCCGATCGGGAACAGCCCGTAGGCCGCGCCGTAGACGGTCGTCGCCGCGGCAATATCCATCGGCATGTGGCAGACGCCGACCGCGAGCGCCAGCGCGGCGACCAAGCCGCCGAGCGCGGCAAGATGAATACGGATGTGCAGGAGCGCGATGGCGCCGAGCAGGATAATAATGGGAATCGCCGCGACGAGCGTCGACAGGACGACATTGCCGAACGGGTCGTAATTCTGGGGCCAGGGCGTCATTCCAGGCCGCGTTCCCTATTTGCCAAACGTCCCAACCGCTGCCTCGGTAAAAGCGGGCAGAATCTTCTTCCCGTCGTCGTTCCGCCAGCCCGCGTTTTGGACCATGAAGACGAGCACCAGGCCGAGTTGTGGATCGACGGAGAGGTTTGTGCTGTACGCCCCGCCGTGACCGAAAGTGGCCCCATTGACCGCGTAGCCGAAGCCATAGTTTTCTTTCAGCGCCGCGGGCGTCTGCTTGCTCGACATCGTTTTCACCGCAGCTTCGGAGAGATAGCGCTTGCCCTGAAATTCGCCGCCGCGCAGGAGCATTTGGCCGAAGCGCGCGATGTCCTCCGCGCTCGAGAACAGCCCGCCCGCAGGCATCGGAAAGCGGTTCTGCCGGTCATCGAGCGGATACATCAATTGCCCGACAGGCGTTTCCTCGATGTCCGACTTGTCCTTGTTTGCCTTGTACGATTTGGCGATGCGCGCAATCTGTCGGGAATCCGGCCAGAAGGTCGTATCCTTCATGCCCAGCGGCTTGAACAGCCGCGCCTCGAGAAAGTCCTCGTACTTCTGCCCGCTGACGACTTCGATAATGCGGCCCGCGGTGTTGATGCCTTCATTGCTGTAAAGGTATTTGCCGTCGGGCTCAAAGAGCAGCGGCTGGCAGGCATAGCTACGCACGCGGGCCGCGAGCGGAAAGAGGTCGAGGGTCGGCGTCTCAATCGGCGAGTGGGCAGCGAGGCCGCTCGTGTGGCTGAGGACGTTCCTGACGAGAATCGGATGCTTCGGCTTGCGCAGCAACGTGTGCGCATCGTCCTGCTCTGCGATGAACATCTGCCCCTTGAATTCCGGCAGGTATTTTTCCACGGGGTCGTCGACTTTCACCTTGCCCTCGTCCACGAGCATCATGAGCGCCGCGGCCGTGATGGGCTTCGACATCGACGCAATCCAGAAGAGCGAATCCGGGGTCATTGGCTTCTTTGCCGCGACATCGGCAAAACCCACCGTCTCCAAGTCGAGCACTTTGTCGCGCGAGGCCACCAGCGTGACCGCCCCCGCAAGCACATGGCTGTCGACGAAAGGTCGCAATTTGGCGGCAACGGGCTTCGGCGCTTGTTCCTGCGCGGAGGCCGGAAGCGGCAAAAGGGGCAGCGTCGCGAGCAGCGCGCAGGTCAAAATGGAACGGAGGGAGATGAACATGAAGAATGAGTCCGGGGGGGAATGTAGGGATACCGAGCAAAAGCCGCCAGCATGGCGTTTCTTTGTTTCTTAGCGGCACCGCCAACAAAAGTGTCTTCGAGGGCGTTAGGAGCGCCAGCTTTTGACAAACTGGAACCGCGCACGCCTGTCCGCAGTGCCGTAACGCCTACGTACGCTTGTTTGTCACGTCGCTTTCAGCGGTCTTTCGCACCGTCGATTGGCTCGAGAGTCAGCCACCGATTTTCTGCCGCCAGATTGAATACTTTCGCGTCAGTCCTGTCTATTTGATTAACGGCATTAACAATTGCCGTGGCCAGCCCTCACCGGCTCTTCACGGCGCCGGATTGTCTAGTATGAATAAACGAAAAAGCCACTTCCGACCGGCACAGGATTTTGTGTCCGAGGAGATGGTGACCACGCTTCTCAAGAGCACCTCCTACGACTTCAACGACCTGTTCGAAGCCGTCCACGCCCGTCTGCGCGCCCGCAACGCCACCGGCAGCGGCAAGGAGATGCTGCGCCTGCGCATTTACGAGAAGCTCCACATCCTGGTCGCGCAGGGCCTGGTGAAGAAAGACGGCAAGGTCTACACTGGCGTGCGAAGCACCCTCCTGATCCGACTGGCGGAGATGGCCGCGGCCAAGGCCCGGCGCGAGCAGCGACACGGAACGGTGTTGCACACCGAGTGAGGTTGATCTGTAGGCCGTTTCTGTGAAACGGCGCGGGCGGCATAACAGCTACGGCGGCAGCAGTGTAATTCTGCGGATCCCGGCAATAAACCGGGCGGGGTTCAAATCCCCAGCCGCCACCACTCCGAAGTGCCAAGAGCCAAGTAAGGAGAGCCCAGTGGCTGCGGCGACGGCGCAACTTGGCTCTTGCCTTTTAGCTCTACCGTCAGCGCTCGGAAATGGTGGCTGGGGCCGGAATCGAACCGGCGAGCCCATTCAAGGGGTATTTTAGTGGTCATGGTTGGTCATTTACAGAGAAGAAGGGTCATTGACGGAATCCCGTTTGTTACGCCATGTTACGGCATGGCTGCTTTCTACAAACGTCCCGATAGTCCTTTTTACTGGGTTCGATTCCAAAAACCAGACGGCACTTGGGGAGCGAAATCCACCGGCATCCGCATCGACAACGAAGGCGCACTTCGCAAGGTGAAGCAATGCGTTGCCGAGCACCAAATCCGCGAACACGATCTGGATGGCGTAGGCGGGGCGCACCGCTTTGACGTGTGGGTGCCGGGCTTCCTCAAGCGGCATTGCGCCAGTCCCAAGACGTTCACCCGTTACATGAACGCTTGGTCCTCACTCGCGACCTACCTCCAGCATCGCGGCATCATTTCGCCCATGCAGGTCACCTACCAGCATTGCACCGAATACCCGGCGTTCCGCACGAATCCGCCCAAAGACCTGATGCGCGCGCGGACTCTCAACACCGCTTTGACCGAGTTGAAAGTCTTCTCGTGCGTGCTGCAAGAAGCGGTTCGCAACGGGCACATTCCCGCGAACCCGTGCCAAAAGCTGGGTTTCAAGCGAACGCCACCCAAGCAAAAGCCCGAAATCACCGAGGACGAAGTTGCGCAGATCGACACGGCGCTTACGACCCGCGACGAATGGATGCGGGATTGCTGGCTCGTCGCCATGCGGCAGGGATGCCGCCTTTCCGAAACCGCTGTGCCTCTTTCGCGGATAGACGAGAAGGCGAAGACCGTCAGCTTTCACGCCAAGGGTGGACGCACGCACACCGCGCCTCTCCATGACGACCTGCTCTCGCTCGTTGCCAAAGCGCGCGAACAGAAACGCAAGACACTCGTAGAACTCCCCGCATACCCCGCCAAAAAGTGGCACCAATTCTTTCGGCGCATCGGCCTTCCCCATCTCAGCTTCCATTCAACCCGCGTCACCGTGGCAACCAAGCTCGCCCGCGCCGGTTTCCCGATCTACCAAACGAAAGCCTACATCGGGCACGCCAGCGACACCGTGCATCGGATTTACCAGCGCCTCACGCCGGTTGATGTGCGCTCCCTCGGCGCGGTCTTGTCCAATCCTTCTGGCGGAACTCAGGATGCTCCCGCAACCACTCCAAAGCCCAGGCGACCGTCGAAACGCCGCCCGGCACCGGGAATCCCACCCACTTCATCCGTTTGATGAACGCTGCCGAAACGCCGAGCGCACGCGCACGCTGTCCCACGTTTTTCAACAGCGGCTCGTCGTGATTGGCGACGTCACGAGTCAGATTTGCGGCATTGCCACACTCCTTGTTGGTTGCGTAGTCCGCGAAGTCTGGCAAAAAAGTGCTCATCAACAACGACATATCCGCCTGAAATAACGTCACCGACAATAGTGCCCGTCCAAGTAATTGTCGCCTTCTTGTCGGGGCTGCGGGTGACGAACGTAATTCGTTCACCGCTGACGACGCCGGAAAACTCTGAACCACCCCGCAGGTCTCCGTGGACAGTGAGGTCGCCGATGACCTCTTGAGCTTGGAGGCGCTTGAGGACTAAAACGATTTGGGCTTCGTTTGGCGGGTTGGCGTAATTGTTGGAACAATTCCCTGCGTAGGTGCCGAGAAGTCTATCGTGGATGTCACGTTGCATAAGGTTGGTAGGCGTCACTCACGCGTTGGGTTGCCACTCTCATCAAGACACGTGAGGCAGGCGAAAATGGTCGGTTCGGGAGTTCCGAGACTCCAAATGACTCTTCGGACGCCATACCTGCGGTTGGAGCCGAAGTCGAATTCATCCCCCGCGCGGGGAATTCCGGGGAGTGTAATGGTTTTGGGGTGGCCATCGGGTTGGCCGGTAAGATGGATGGTGTATGTGTTCATAATGGGAATGAGCATCGCAAGTCGCCTGGCGGCCAAAGTGTATGCTTCTTTCTGATCTTGTTCGCATAAAAATGGGTTCGCCCACGACCGGCAATCACGGGGACTGTTTATTGTTATGCGAATCAGCGCCGCAGGGCAAGCAGCCCGAACGCCTTCGGCCAATTGCGTGGGCGCAACCTACGCCCTCCAAGCGCTCGCGCGAGCTGCTTCACGTGATGCCCGCCCTCCGCCCCTTGTGGTTGGCGGGTTCCCGCCAGCGCTCGGCTTCGCCTCGCACAAGTCGGGCCTCCGGTCCCGAGTGGGTCAGATTTACCAGCGCCTCACGCCGGTTGATGTGCGCTCCCTCGGCGCGGTCTTGTCCAATCCTTCTGGCGGAACTCAGGATGCTCCCGCAACCACTCCAAAGCCCA
>Ga0206937_10053_pt1 | contig 37457 bp, 33 predicted proteins | sample Alteio_BWOrgHeat_11_FD_152923 | JGI IMG/M metagenome (GOLD analysis project Ga0206937, IMG submission 152923) | Enriched cells from forest soil in Barre Woods Harvard Forest LTER site, Petersham, Massachusetts, United States -... | ecosystem: Environmental > Terrestrial > Soil > Temperate forest >... | reverse complement strand
AAGGCGGTAAAAGCTATCATAAATTATTTGTCGACTGGCTGCGCTTGTGTTTTGCCAACAAAGGGTTGGAAGTAATGAGCTTTGTGGATGCGATGGCAAAGATGGGCCGCGAGAACCAAAAGAACTTTTTGCGATATGGCATAAGCTTCATACGCGAGTGCTGCCTGTTGATAAGCGGCGCGGGCAACCTGGTACATCTGCCGGCTACCGAACTGGAAACAGCACAGAAGATGACCAATGTAATGGATCTTTTACAGGCGCAATCTATCATAAATGAACTAGAAAAAGCACATTTTCATGTAGAGCGGAACGCGAATCCGAAAATTCTATTTTTAGATGTATCTTTACAAATTATCAAAACATTGAAGTTTAAAACGATCCGTCAAACTGCGGACACATTATATACCTGATTATGGGATGCGGAAGTTGCTCAACAGGGGGAGGATGTTCTCCTGCTGGCTGCAAAAGTAATGGCTCTTGCCTTACAAATGGCTGCAGCAAATTAGATGTTTACGATTGGCTTGCCCATATGGACATGCCGACAAATTATAAGCCTTTTCCGATTATTGAAGTGAAATTCAAGGGATCGAGGAAGGAATTCTTCGTAAATGCCGATAATATTTATTTGGAGGCCGGCGAGCTGGTAGTGGTTGAAGCCGCTACCGGGGGCTATGACGTTGGCCACGTATCCGTAACCGGCGAGCTGGTGCGTATGCAAATGACCAAGCGCCGCGTGAAGCAGGAGGATGTTGCCAAAAAGATATACCGCAAAGCCACCCCTGCCGATGTGGACAAATGGAAAGCCGCAAAAGACCTGGAATGGGAAACCATGCACCGCTCGCGCAAGCTGGCGCTGGAGTTGAACCTGAGCATGAAGCTAAGCGACGTAGATTACCAGGGCGATAAAACCAAAGCAACATTTTATTATACCGCCGAAGGCCGCGTGGATTTTCGCGAACTGATCAAGAAGATGGCCGAGGCATTCCGGATCCGCATTGAGATGCGGCAGATCGGTATGCGGCAGGAGGCCAGTCGTTTAGGGGGGATAGGCTCATGCGGCAGGGAATTATGCTGCTCAACCTGGCTAACGGATTTTAAAACCGTTTCTACTTCGGCGGCGCGTTATCAAAATCTTTCGCTTAACACTTTAAAGCTGGCAGGCCAGTGCGGCAAGCTGAAATGCTGCCTCAATTACGAGCTGGATACCTACATGGATGCGTTAAAATATATCCCGGATAACGTGAATGTGCTGAAAACTAAAAAAGGCGACGCCCGTTTGCAAAAGACCGATATCTTTAAAAAGATTATGTGGTTCAGCTACCCGATGGAGGAATCGTGGATCCCGCTTACGCTTATTAAAGTAAAAGAGATACAGCAACAAAATAAGGACGGCGTTTTTCCTGAAGACCTGGGTGAGATTGTTGAACTGGAAACCCAAGTAGTAAAAGCCCCGGATTATGAGAACGTAGTTGGCCAGGATAGCCTTACCCGTTTGGACGAACGCAACCGCAACAAAAAGAAGAACAAGAACAGCCGTAATAAGAACGCCGGTCCGAATAATAGTAATAACAATAACCAACAGCAGCCAAGGCCGCAAAATAAACCTCAGCAGCAAAACAGGCCGCCTCAACAGCAAAAACCGTTAGGGCCAGAATCTTCTGAACCAGGAAACAAAGGCCAACAGCCCCGTGTTGATGGCAATAAACCGGCGGGCGGAGGTGGTGGCAACAGGAGGCACAAACATCGCAGGCCTGGAAATAAACCAAGCTCGCAAGGAGGTGGTAATCCACAAGGCGGAGGCGGAAACCAGTAGAATAACCAGTAATTATGCGCGCTTTTAAATTATTTTACCTGCTCCCTGTATTCATAGTGTTAATGAATTGCTGTGGCTGCTCCGACCCTGGCGCGGTAATGGATAAAAGCACAGAGATAGATAACCACAACTGGTCGTATGTGAATCTGGTTAAGTTTGATGTGAAGATCGACAACCCGGATGTTCCATACAATATATACCTCAACCTGCGCGTAACCGGCGACTATAAATATTCCAACCTTTTTATCCTTTACCATAGCAATGGCCCGGGCCTTAAACCTGCAACAACCCGTATAGAATTTAAACTGGCCGGCAAAGACGGCGAATGGTTCGGCAGCGGATCGGGTAATTTGTATAGCTACCAGGTACCTTTTGTTACGAATTATAAATTCCCGGCTAAGGGCGTTTACCATTTGGCTATAGAGCAAAATATGCGAGATAACCCGCTGCATGAAGTGAGTGATGTGGGGCTAAGAGTGGCAAAGGCGCAGTAATATACTAATAAGTAGTAAAAGTTCGGTCAATGTGTTAGGCTTAGTGTATGCCCAACTCATCTTCTGCACTTTGCAAAGCACTTGCCGACCGGAAATATTTGCCAATGATCTTTTCCTGTAATGAAGGGTCGGTAACTGTATTTTTAAAAGCGTCAACCATAAAGTTATAATCTGCATGTTTATTTTCGCTTTGTGCCATTGTTCTTAGCCATTGCCACATCGCTTTTTCGCCTATTTCTTTTTCAATTGCGGTAAATAAGGTAGGCGCATAGTAGTACAAATAATATTCCCTGTTACAGTAATCGGCTTCAGTATTTACCTCTGCAAATGGTTTATAATTCCGGAAGTTTTCCAAGGTGCTGATCCTTTCTTTCAATAATGTTTCAAATGCATCTTCACCTTCCAAGCTCCGCGTGAGGCGTAAAGCCATGTATTCCGCTAATCCTTCCTCTATCACCATACCAAATTCGCTTCCGGGCTGTACCAAAGTGCCAAAGTAATAATGCGCTAGTTCATGTGCCATACTCTTTTTATTTTTGGCGCTGTTGCTTGAATTAAATAGTGATTTCATACCCCATTCACCAGAGCCGACATTGAAAGTAGTGGGTGCGGAAAAAAACGCAAAAGCCCATTGTTTCGGATCGGCAACCGGGTCGGTTTGCACAAAGGTTAGCGAACCTTTAAATGGAATAGCCATTTGTTTACCATAATATGCTTCGTATGAATTTGCCATGTTGAAGAACCTCTGCTCATCCGTTTTAGTCATATCTGAATTAAGCAACCAAACGCCGTTTTGCTCTGCCGTATTAAAAGAGCCGCAATATATCGACAACTCGTGCGGAATATCCGAAACAAAAGTGGCCTGACCCGCTTTTACCGGCTTACTGCCGTTAACAAACAGCACTTTACAATCACTACAGGTAATTTTTACGTTGTATCTTACCTCAGGATACCGTTTTCGGGTTTTCATATCATAAATAACCGGATACCAGTCGGATTGATAACCTTCGGCCCTTACCGAGTATCCATTGAAGGCGACATTGCCGCGCCAGTCGCCACCCATCCAGCCGCTCAAAGAATCCTTTATCACCGGGTACATCCCCAGGTATTTTACCTCGAGCTCTTCAGGCAGGTATCGTGCCGGGTTACCTCGGTTCTCATGCACGTAATAAGACTTTACTTCGTCTGATTGAATACTGTCTTTAGTATCAACATCATAATCAAGGGCCGCATTACTGCGTTTAATATCTTTAAAATAATGAATATTCATCCCGGAATTTATCCTGATAACATAGTCCTTTATTTCCGGGAAATCGCTTAGTACAAAATCACAGGCTATAGTCCCTTTGGTAACAGAGATATCCACAGTTCCTTTTACAAAAAGGCTTTTTTCTTGTGCTAAAGCTGTATAACCTGACAATATAAAAGTGACGAAAATGAGTATTAACTTAGGTTTAAGCATTTTATAATTTAAGTTTATTAAAGATAAGATTAAGGCAACATTGTGTTTGTAAATTTCTTGATAACTTTCGTTCTTTCTCAAATTTTCCTACCTTCGTTTTGCTAATATTTTTATCAAAATGGAAATCCAGGTATTGATCGCTTCTATAGCTATATTGTTGGTAGCGCTTGTATTATTTATATTAAAAAAGCCGAAGGCTATTGAAAATGGTGTATCGCCTGAAGATGTTGAGCGCCTTGAACTGGAGCTGGAACAGCTAAAAATTGCGCTGGCCAAAGCAGAGGAACGCGCGCTCGGGCTTGCTGCCGAACGTGATAAAGCCGACAGGCAATTACAGGATGAGCGTAATCGTTTTGACAATGCAGTCAACCTATTAAACCAGGACCTGCTGAAAGAACAGAACCGCGTAGTAAAAGCCGAAGAATATTTCAAAGCCCAGCGCGAACGCCTGGCTGAACAGGAAAAAACCATCAACGACGTGCAACAGAAATTCCAGACGGAGTTTCAGAATATTGCTAACAAGCTGCTTGACGAGAAGTCGCAGAAATTTGTGGAGGTAAACCGTACTAACCTGGATATTTTGCTAAACCCGCTTAAGGAAAATATCAAGGCCTTTGAAGAAAAGGTCGACAAGGTTTACAATATGGAAGCGGCTGAGCGCAACACGCTAAAAGGTGTGATCTCCCAATTGATGGAGCTGAATAAACTCATCAGCAATGAGGCGCAAAATCTCACTAAAGCGCTTAAAGGTGACAGCAAAAAACAAGGTAACTGGGGCGAGGTGATACTGGAACGCGTATTGGAGCGTTCGGGCTTGGTGCGAGACAGAGAATATCGCATCCAGGCAAGTTTAACCGGCACCGACGGTGGCCGCATGCAACCCGACGTGATCATCGACCTGCCGGATGAAAAACATCTTGTTATTGACTCAAAAGTATCGCTGGTAGCCTATGAGCGCCTGGTGAATTGCGAAAGCGAGGAAGACCGCAAACTGTTCTCCAAAGCGCATGTGGAATCCATCCGCAACCATGTAAGCGGCCTGTCATCCAAAAACTATCATGACCTGTACCAGATCAATTCGCCGGATTTTGTGCTGCTGTTTATCCCGATAGAATCTTCATTCAGTTTTGCGGTGCAGATAGATGCAGAGTTGTTTTCCGATGCATGGGATAAGCGTGTGGTGATCGTTAGTCCATCAACCTTATTGGCAACGCTCCGCACCATCGCCAGCATCTGGAAACAGGAACGCCAAAACCGCAACGTGTTGGAAATTGCCCGCCTGAGCGGCACGATGTACGATAAATTCGTCGGTTTTGTAACCGATATGGAAAGCATCGGCAAAAACATTAAACAAAGCCAGGGCGCTTATGATGCGGCGATCAATAAACTGGTGGAAGGCAATGGCAACTTAACCACTACTGCTGAGAAAATCAAAAGTTTGGGGGCTAAGGCTAATAAGCAGTTGGATCAGAAGTATTTGGGAGAGGAGTAAGACCATCTTCGTGATGTCACGAAAATGGTCAATTTTTCAATTTTCTTTATTTCCAATGAATTACTTTCCGCTTATCACATAAGTCATTCCACCATCAATCTTCAAATTACCGGTTACATCAACATTATCTCCCTTTACAGCAATTTGCATATTGGAATTAGTAGTATATGTGGAAAAGAAGTTATTGCTGATGTCGTAAACCATTTTACCAGTCCCGCCGCCAGTGAGGTTTATGTTTACCTTTCCTTTCACATCCATGTGCATGTTCATATCCTGTGTAACATCAAAATTAGCTTTATTGCCGTCAATGCTTACCAGTTTATAGGTTGTTGCAATATTATTTGACAAGCCGCTTAGCATAGGTATATCAAATGGAATTTGTTGTGTAAAAGATTCTCCTATCTTCATCGGGTGATCGGGGAATTTTACCATTTTAAACATATTGTTCATCATGCCTAAGGTTTTCTGCGCAACCGAGTCGGGTATCTTTTTGCCGTTTAATGAATCTACTGACATTCGCCCTTCTGCGCTGATATGACCAAATATGTTGGTAGCACTGGCCTTCGGCATCGGAATAGGCATTTGCTTTCCATTTACATTGACTGTCATCGATGGCATATTGACATTCATAGTAAAAGGGAATGTTTTATCAGCAGAAGCAGTTCCCGTATTTATCGCGCCCGTTAATTCCATAACCATTACTGCATTTATAGGTTCCGAAATACCTTGTTTAGTTAATTGGTCTGCTATCTGCGGCACTTTACTCAAGTCAGTATTTAAATTCATAGTTATACTGCCGCTTAGGTTGTAGATATGGTTGGGCAAGTACTGAACTTTAAAATTAACATCCTGCGCATAGCAAAAATGGGAGGCCGCTGTGATAAGAATGGCAGCTAAAAATTTTTTCATAGTGTGTATTTAATTTACTCGCCGTTTTTAAACGCATTCCAACCCTGGGCTTTCAGCGGATGAACCACCCCGCTTTTTGTGATCAAATTGCACCCTGCATTCGACTCTGTAATATAGCCAATAATACTAATATCCATCTTAAATTTTATCTTATCATAATCAGCCTGCTTTACGGTGAACAACAACTCATAGTCCTCGCCGCCGCTTAAAGCGCATACCGTAGGGTCCAGATTAAATTCGCGGGCGGTTTCAAAGGTCATCGGGTCAAGCGGGATCTTCTCTTCGTACAAATTGCAGCCTTTATCACTTTGCTTACAGATGTGCAATATTTCAGAAGCCAGTCCGTCTGATACATCGATCATAGATGTTGGTTTTACATCGATCTCTTTAAGCAACTCCACTACATCTTTACGCGCTTCCGGCTTTAACTGGCGTTCAACTATGTAGTCTTTGCCTTCCAGGTCGGGCTGGATGTTGGGATTTTCGAGATAGATCAATTTTTCCCGCTCCAGCAACTGTAGGCCGGTATAAGCGCCACCCAGGTCGCCCGAAACGCAGATCAGGTCACCTTCCTCGGCGCCATTGCGGTAAACGATGTCTTTTTCATCAGCATAACCGATGGATGTTACGCTGATGACCAAACCTTGTTTGGATGATGTAGTATCACCGCCGACCAGGTCGACATTATATTTTTCGCAGGCGACATAAATGCCTTTATACAATTCTTCTACAGCTTCCAGCGGAAATTTACTCGATAAGCCTATCGATACGGTAACCTGTGTAGGGATAGCATTCATGGCGCATATATCGCTCAGGTTTACTTGTATGGCTTTGTAGCCGAGATGCTTTAACGGGGTATACGCCAGGTCGAAGTGGATGCCTTCCAGCAGCATATCGGTAGATACCAGTACCTTTTTACCTTCCGGGTCAAGTACGGCAGCATCATCGCCCACACCTTTTAATGTGCTTTTTTGCGAAAGCGCAAAATTTTTTGTGAGATAGCTGATCAGGCCAAATTCGCCTAATTCTTCCAGGTTGGTTCTTTCTTTATTGTCAAACAGCGCCATTGTAAAATATTTATCTCCCGCAAAAGTACTAAAGCTTAGGCCATTTATAAACCCGTTTATTTCATGCCGATTTAAGCCATGTAATAAAAACGTTACCTTTTATTAATCAATAGTGATATTAATTAACATTAGATTAATCCTTACCTTGCACATTTGCGGCTTTAACACTCATTATGAAAATTAAATACTTTATTATCTGTGCGGGCCTTGCATTATCCATAGCAGGCTGTAAAAAGGATTCTTCGCCTAATCATCCTACAAATGGCAATGGCGGCGACACTACAAAAACCGGCGGTGGTACACCTACGCCAACAGCTTATAGCATTACCGAAACTTTTGAAGACGGCAGCAAAACCGCTTATGCCGATGCGACAGTTGCACTAAGCACCGGTACATGGGATTTTAACGATGCGCTGATAGGTAGCCTGAGCACCGATGTAAAAGACGGCAGCCAGTGTGTGCGCCTGCGCACGGGCGACATCGCCATGAACTTTGATGTGAGCAACGTTACACAGATCAGTATCAAACATGCGAAATATGGCTCGGATGGTAGCTCTACGTGGCAGTTGATGATCTCTACCGATGGCGGTACCACGTATACACAACTGGGTAGCACGATCAACGAAACCAGTACAACGCTTGTTGCCGACTCATTTAAAGTTACTGCAACCGGTAAAGTACGCTTCGAGATCAAGAAAGCAGGTACCACCCGTATTGATATCGACGATATCAACTTTAAAGGAACTGGTGATCCCGGCATTACTTTAACAGATCCAACCACCGGTCCTGACACTTCGGCATCCGGTTCAGCATCAACCCCACGAGGTGTAACCATTGGCACCGATGCCCCTCCGGGAAGCGGCGACAACAGCAACTTACTATTGGGTAACCCTTCCGGCGCTACAAACGCCGTGGCGATGATGGATAATTACCTGTTAGATCAGGGTTATTATGTAGAATCATACAACTCAACTAAGGGCGAACCTAACTGGGTGAGCTGGCACCTTGATGCTTCGAATATAACCGATGTAACCGGTCGTACAAATGATTTTGCTGCTTTTAACGGTTTACCACAGGCCTGGTTTGAGGTACAAAGCAATGGTTACAGCGGTTCGGGTTTTGACAGGGGACATAACTGCCCGTCTGCCGACAGGACAAGCTCTACAGATGCCAACGAGGCTACCTTTTTAATGACCAACATGATCCCGCAAGCGCCTAACAATAACGAGCAAACCTGGGCAAATTTCGAAAATTATATTCGCGAGCAAGTAGTGCAGGGTAACGAGGTCTATGTAATTATGGGCAGTTATGGCTCGGGCGGTACCGGCTCAAAAGGCACAGCGACATCGGTTGACGGCGGACATGTGAACGTACCGAGCAATGTTTGGAAAATTGCAGTGATCATCCCGGCAGGCGATGGCGACGTTAACCGCATCACGTCATCTACCCGCGTTATTGCGGTAAATACACCTAATATCAACACTATCAATTCAGACTGGACACAATATATCGTAACCGTAAAAGATATTGAAACCGCAACCGGGTACACCCTGCTTTCAGCAGTACCGGCCAATGTACGATCCTCTTTGGAAACTAAAAAGGACAGCGGACTATAATACCCATGCAAATAGCGCCTGAGGCGCCGAAAAATTTTTTAAATGAGCCATTCCGCAAGGGGCGGCTTTTTTTGTGATATTATTTTCCGTATTTTTATATTACTATAGCTAACATAATGAAAACCTTATCGTTATCCATCTTCGCGACATTACTTTTTATAACAGCTTTTTGTAAGCCTCTTCCTGTAAAAATGAAAGACGTAGCAGTACCCAGTGGTTTTCAAAAATTATCAGAGGCTAAAGGTGATCTGGATAAAGACGGCATCGCCGAACTTGTTGTGGTTTTTAACACGCCTAAAAAAGGCGAGTTTGGCACTGAAAGACAATTATGGATATACAAACAAAAGGGCGCAGATTGGAAAGTTTGGCATAAAAGTATTGGCCCGGTATTATCAAGTAAACATGGCGGGATGATGGGCGATCCTTTTGTATCTGTTAAAATAATACATGGTTGCATAGAGGTATACCACTTTGGCGGGGATGCGGAAAAATGGCAGTATACGCATCTATACAGGTATCAGCATAATAATTGGTATCTAATTGGCGTCACAATCATTAATAGCAGCTGTTCCAAAGTTGAAAACTATGACTATAATCTATCCACCGGGAAAATATATGTAAGTATCGATAAAGGAAATTGTATTGATGACAATAAAAAGAATATAAATGCTAATGATGAAAATTTTACGCTTATTCGAAAACCGGAATCACCATTATTAATGGATGGTTTTAACACCGGTGATAATGAAGTTAAGCTGCCCGGAGAACATGATTCATTTTATTTTTAGTACTTACTATCAAATTTTAAATTTATTATTTATAACCTTTTTAGTAGGTAACGGTTTACAACCCCAATCTCGCCGATATCTCCAGCATTCTTTCAATAGGCTTTACGGCTTTTACAATAATATCCTCTGCAACAGTTACTTCAGGCAATTCATTCTTTAGGCACAGGTATAATTTTTCCAAAGTATTACGCTTCATGTGCGGGCAATCGTTACAAGCACAGCTGTTGTTTGGCGGCGCCGGGATAAATATTTTATCCGGATTTTTCTTTTGCATTTCGTGCAAAATACCTGCTTCCGTTGCTACTATAAATTCCTTTTCAGGGCTTTTAGTGGCGTAGTTCAGTATACCGGTTGTCGAGCCGATATAGTCAGCCATTTTTAATATAACTTCCTCGCATTCAGGATGTGCCAATAATTTTGCATGCGGATATCTTTCTTTCAGCTTTGTGATCTTCTCACGCGAAAAGATCTCGTGCACCATACAAGCGCCATTCCATAATACCAGGTCCCTGCCTGTTTTTTTGGCTACGTAAGCACCAAGGTTTTTATCCGGGCCAAAGATAATCTTCTGGTCCTGCGGCAGGCTTTCCACAATTTGTATCGCATTGCTCGATGTACAAACAATATCGCTCATTGCTTTCAGTTCGGCCGTACAGTTCACATAGGTGATCACCAGGTGATCGGGATATTTTTCCTTAAACTTTTTGAACAAATGCGGCGGACAGCTGTCGGCTAACGAACAACCAGCCTTCACGTCGGGTAAAAGGACTTTTTTGTTTGGTGATAAAATTTTTGCTGTTTCGGCCATAAAGTGCACACCGGCGAAAACAATGATGTCGGCATCAGTTTTTGCAGCTTGTTGCGATAAACCCAGGCTATCGCCAATATAATCGGCAATATCCTGTATATCCCCATCCTGGTAATAGTGTGCCAGTATAACAGCATTCTTTTCTTTTTTAAGTCGGTTTATTTCGTCAAAAAGATCAAGCGTCGGATCGATCTCTTCCTCGGCAAAACCTTTCAGATTTATTTCTTCGAAGATATTCATTGCACAAATCAAATAATAATAAGTATAATTTTAAATTAAAGAAAAGCTATTGTTATTAGTGTGTTAATAGTGTTAAGAATTTGATATTTTTTTCTATTGACGAGAGATTATCCTATACTTATCAACAAAAAAGCTTACTATTAAATTAATATTTCATTGATTTATAGAGCTATTTATAAAACAGTATTTATTTTTAAAAACACTTTTGTTAATATTTTATTGAGTTAGTAAATGTTAGTTTCCACGTGGAACATGCGCAAAAGTCGCTCAAAAATAGTGGTAAAATGTCATGCTTAGACCACTTATTAACCGTCTGCCTATTTGTTAGGTTTTTACTTACACAAAATTAACATCTTTGCGGCCTGTGTTAACATTAAGATTATTTTTAAACAACATACATCGTACTTATGACCAGGAATGTGGATTTTTTAGTAGTGGGGTCTGGCATTGCCGGATTAAGTTTTGCACTAAAGGCTGCAAAGCATGGTAAGGTTCTGATAGTTACAAAATCGAACGAAGACGAATCGAACACTAAGTATGCCCAGGGCGGTGTTGCTGTAGTTGTTGATAAAAAAGAAGATTCTTTTGAAAAACATATCAATGACACCTTAATATCGGGTGATGGCTTATGCGATAAAGAAGTTGTTGAAATTGTGGTAAAGGAAGGCCCTGACCGGATTCGCGAGATTATTGATTACGGAACCAATTTCGATAAGACAAATGAAGGAATGTACGACCTTGCAAAAGAGGGCGGCCACTCCGAATTCCGTGTACTACATTACAAGGATATAACAGGTTTTGAAATAGAGCGTGCTTTACTGGAACAGATCCACAATGAACCTAATATTGAAATATTAACGCATTATTTTGCTGTAGACCTGATCACACAGCATCATTTAGGCAAGTTTGTAGATAAATCGAGCCCGGATATTACCTGTTACGGGATTTATGCTTTGGATACCAAGACTAACCATGTTGATAAAATCTTATCGAAAGTTACAGTGATGGCATCAGGCGGTGCAGGCCATATTTATGCTATCACGACTAATCCTACCATAGCAACCGGTGACGGGGTTGCTATGGTTTACCGTGCAAAAGGCAAGGTAAGGGATATGGAATTTATACAGTTCCACCCAACAGCTTTATATAACCCGGGAGAATATCCTTCTTTTTTAGTGTCGGAAGCAGTACGCGGTTTCGGAGGTGTTTTAAAGAGGACTAACGGCGAAGAATTTATGCAGGAATATGACCCGCGTAAATCATTGGCGCCGCGTGATATTGTTGCCAGGGCAATTGATGCCGAGATCAAAAAATCCGGCGAGGATTATGTTTACCTTGATGTGAGGCATAGAAGTAAAACAGATATTCTCGCGCACTTTCCAAATATTTATGCCAAGTGCCTGGATATCGGTATAGATATGACCAAGGATATGATCCCGGTTGCGCCGGCCTGTCATTATATGTGCGGCGGTGTAATGGTAGATCATGTGGGCAGATCTTCTATATTAAGATTATACGCCTGTGGAGAAACCTCATCAACAGGCTTACATGGTGCTAATCGTTTGGCTTCCAATTCGTTATTGGAAGCGCTTGTTTTTGCACACCGGATCTATAAAGATGCGGTCTCACAATTTGAAAGTATTGAATTACCCGAATATATACCGGATTGGGATGAGAAAGGCGTACAATTGAGCAATGAAGACATCCTGGTAACGCATAACCTGCGCGAAATGCAAAAGCTGATGAACGATTATGTAGGTATCGTTCGTTCCGATTTCAGGCTGGAAAGGGCGATGAGGCGCTTGCGTTTGTTATTTGATGAAACGGAAGAGTTTTATAAGAAGACCAAACTATCTGTAAAACTTTGCGAGTTGCGTAATTTGATACAGGTGTCGTATATTGTAGTGAAATCAGCAATGATGCGTAAGGAAAGCAGGGGGTTGCATTACACTACAGATTACCCGGTACATGCGGAGGAAGTACATGATACGGTGTTTTAATATGAAAGAGAAAATTTTAAACGACTTTAAAGATAGTCATCCTTTGTATAGCGCTTTTTTAAATAAATGCGAAATTACAATCAATGAATTACTTAATCTTCATAATATCAAGGTACATCAAGTAGTTGGTAGAGTAAAAACTATTGATAGTTTAGAAAAGAAGATTGATATTAAGAAAGACAAATATGAAAGTATTTCAGATATAACAGATATATGTGGGCTGCGAATAATTACATATTTAGAGAGCGATGTAGATAATGTAGCTAAGATTATTGGGACAGAATTTGATGTTGATATCGAAAATTCTATTGATAAAAGAAGGCTTAATTCCGATCAGTTTGGCTATAAATCCTTACATTATGTTGTGAAGTTTTCTCAACAAAGACTGGAATTATCCGAAAATAAAAAATACAGCGAAAATAAAATTGAAATTCAAGTTCGATCTATTTTACAACATGCTTGGGCGTCTATTGAGCACGATTTAGGATATAAAGGAAGTATTTCAATACCTGATGATTTTAAAAGAAATTTTAACAGGTTGGCTGCATTACTTGAAGTAGCCGATATTGAATTTGATAGGCTTAAAAATGATTTGTCTGAGTATGAGACTAAAATTAAATCTGAAATTAAAGAATTTCCAGATAGGGTTACAATAAATCAGGCATCTTTATATGCATTTATGGACAGCAATAGTACTTTTCATATTGCTTCAGATATAATACAACAAAATACAGGTTGCGATTTTTTTATGAAAGATGATTTAATTGTTGAGTTGGAGCGGTTTGAATTATTTGAAATTAATACTATTGGCAAACTAAATGAATTAATTGAGCATCATCAAACTACATATTTAAAATTTGTAAGTAACTTTTCCAAAGATTTATTTGAATCACGTCTCCCTTTTGAACTCCCTATATTTTACTTTCTACATTATTTAGCCTGTGCTAAAGAATCTGTTGATTTTTTAAACAATTATTTTAATTATGGAAGTAAAAGGTTAGGCGGTAAGATGACTGCCGAAGAGTTTTTAGAAATATATCATAAATCTATTTGAGCGGAAAACGGGATTCGAACCCGCGGCCTTCAGTTTGGGAAACTGATGCTCTACCAGCTGAGCTATTTCCGCTTGATGATCAAATGTAGGAATTTTTCTGATAATTATCTTGAAGCCCGTTTTACTGTATCTGCCTTTTTAACAAAACCCAATCTTTTTATAGAATCAGCCCTTGTCGAATCCGCCTCGAACATTGAAGTGATCACACTGAAATATGTCGCGTTATGGTAGGCCTTTTCTGTGTGTTGTTCTACAGCCACAATTTTTTCTTTGGTGATGTAAACGTCCTTTGGATATTTAATGTATTGATGATCGAGGTAAATAGGCAGAACTGTCTTTATGCCCATATCCATTTCAGTTACCAGGTCATATAAATTAATGCGTAGGGTGGTATCTTCAGTTACTTCATCCCGGTAACGGAAAACTATAGCGCCATACTTGGCTTTTGGGCCATACGCTTTTACTGCTGCAGGGCCTTTCAGTATTTTCAGGCTGTCGATGTAGGGCGTTAGTAATTCATTGAATATAGCATCGTCAAAGGTCTTTATCGTTTTTCCTGTTGTATGTATTACAAATAACGGAGGGTACTGATATTTACTGTCGTGGCTCAGGAACCAGGGCAACTTTTGCGCGTAGCACGAGGCAGTTGCAAAAAAGATCAACAGCGCAAGCAATGATTTTTTCATTTCAACCGTTTTTGTTCTACTTTAGGCTTATAAAGATAATTGATTTATGCCGCTTATTCTGCCTGTAAAAGATAAAAATCCCGCATGGGGCAACGACTGCTTTATTGCTGAAAATGCCACCATAGTTGGTGAGGTTACCATGGGCGATAATTGCTCGGTTTGGTTCAACGCGGTGATACGCGGCGATGTAAATTATATTCGTATCGGTAATAACACCAATATCCAGGATGGGGCTGTTATCCACTGCACTTATTTATACGCCGGTACGGATATAGGTAATAATGTATCCGTAGGCCACAATGCCCTTGTACACGGGTGTACGCTGAAAGATAACGTATTGATCGGTATGGGCGCCATTGTGATGGATCATGCCGTGGTAGAGGAGTTTGTGATCATTGCAGCGGGCGCAATTGTATTAGAGAAGACCATTTGTGAATCAGGATACTTATACGCCGGCATACCTGCGAAAAAAATAAAACCTATAACGGAGGAGCAGCGCGAAATGCTGAAACGCCTGCCTAATAATTACATTATGTATTCAGGTTGGTTTAAATAGGCTAAGGAATGACCTGTTCACGCGGGATGTCAAGCTTTTCCTCGTCATCCCAATTTGGCCGTAAGGTGATCTGTACCGGGTCTATCCATATGTTCTCAGGGTATTCCCGCTTCTTTACATTACCGGTATCCCACTTACCGTTTTTGTTGGCGTCGTATATTACGCGTATGTAATACTTTCCGTTGAAATAATTTTTGAGGTCGATAGTCGTATTCTTTGTGATCTCTGTCCGCGACAGAACATTTTTTGGATCGATATAGATCTCTACGATATATGATTTTGATGTATCAGGCACGGTTACGTGCAGGGTCATATTACCATAGTTATTTTCTTTATCCTGCTGAAATTTTTTGTAAGCATGCTTATTTTTAAAACCGTATATGCTTGTGAGTGCATTATCATCTATTGTGATGGCATATTTTGAATCCTGTTTCCAGCGGTATTTAACGATCAGTTTTCTTGAGCTTGCTGCGGTATCTTTAGTTATAGTTACATTGCCCACAGCTGACGAATCCTCGGTGAGTGTGATAAGCGATTCGTCAAAGCTATCTATCGGGTAATTAGTGGTTATTTCCAGGTTATTATTCGGCTTTAGTAAATAACCGCTGGATAGGTTAAATGAATAAGTAAATATCTGCTTAAATGCCTCTTTCCTTTGTTTTTCATGTGATATGCTGTCTATCGGTTTCCCGTTATCCAATATCGCCACACGAAGGGAATCAAAGTCCATATTTCTGGAGTAGAGAAAAGCGGTATCCCTGGTTTTTGTTATTTCCACTATTTTTTGATTATCGAGAGCAGGCGGATAAACTATTTTCAGAGAGGGGTTATCGAGCCGTTTATTAAACACGATCATAAACCTGCCATTCTCATCAAACCTTTTTTCTGTTACCCTGAATTTCGGAGGGTCCTGCCTAAAGAGCGTCATTTGAATATCCGAAGTATCCGAATAGAGATGAATGGGCTTTTTCAAAAAGCCGATCAACTCTTTTTCATTGTCATAAATTTTATTCGGAGCATCTTCCTTTAGGGCATAAATACGATAGTCGCCTTCATGCAAATTGTTCATCGAAAAATTTCCAGCGGTATCGGTAGTCGCGTAAATATTTGGTTTCTTCTTTCCGAAGTAGGCGGTATCCTTATCAGCAGGGAAAAGCATTACCGTAATATCTTTCTCTCTTTTCTGCGAGATAGAGTTGACAACCGTACCCGACACGCTTAACGAATCGATGTGTCCGCCGGTTGAAAACACATAAGTGAAATTGAGCAAAGTGTTCCCTTCGTTCACGTCCTGAATGGCCTTTCCGAAATTGATCACATAGGTTGTGTTTTTCTGGAGGGTATCTTTAAAAGTGATCACCAGGCTTTTGTCTTTTCTTTTGATGTCCGGCTGCTTATCAGGCGTTGGGCTCATCGTGATCTCAGTGTACTGGTTGTTCAGTTTGAAATATTCATCGAAATCCAGCTTTACAACTTTGGCGTTAAAGTGCCGTGTCATGTTAGGTGGCGAAGCCTTGAGGAGACGGGGGGGCGTCACGTCTTTTGGGCCGCCGTGGGGTGGTTGCTGGTTTGCGCAGCCGAAATATGAAAAAACGATAGCCCCGAGCAATAAAAAGAGAGGGAAAAAAGTCGATTTTTTATTTAACATATTTTTTAAGGGCTATAAGCGATTTTTATGTTTTTATGAAGATTGATATTCGAAATTAAAAATAATGTCTCTAATGCAAAATATTTATAAATTATTGATTATCAAATAATTATAAACCTATCTTGAGATGTGAACCATTAAAACCGAGATGTCGGACGGCGAAACCCCTGAAATCCTTGATGCCTGGCCCAAAGTCCTCGGTTTTATTTTCATCAGCTTCTCACGCGCCTCTTTTGAAAGAGACACCAGGGTATTGTAATTGAAGGCCGGGTTGATCTCTTTGTCTTCCATTTTTTTCATGCGTTCAACAATATCCATTTCCTTCTCAAAATAACTCTCATATTTAATTTTTATTTCAGCCTGCTCAATAGTTTCTTTATCATATTTTTTGAGGAGCTCACCAAGCTGTTCATCGCTAGTACGAAGATCATTTAATGACACCTGCGGCCTGCTGGTCAAATTAAATATTTTGGTGTTTTGAGTGAGTGGGCTTGTCTCTAAGCTTTCCAGTAACGAGTTGACACTTGACGGATCAATAGACTTCGCTTTGGTGAAGGCAACAATATCATCGGAGTTCTTTACCTTATCAGTTACTTTCTGCAAACGCTCGTCGTTGATCAGTCCCAACTCATGACCGATAGGGCTAAGCCTTATATCAGCATTATCCTGGCGAAGTAGTAAACGGTGCTCAGCACGTGAGGTGAACATGCGGTATGGTTCTTCGGTGCCTTTTGTTACGAGGTCGTCAATTAATACACCTATATAAGCTTCTGACCGTTTTAGTATCAGCTCATGCTTATCATTAATTTTTTGGTGTGCGTTTATTCCTGCAATAAATCCCTGCGACGCTGCTTCTTCATAACCGGTAGTACCGTTGATCTGCCCTGCAAAGAATAAGTTACTGATCAGTTTGGTTTCCAATGTCAGGCCGAGCTGCATAGGAGGGAAGTAATCATACTCTATTGCATAACCCGGGCGGAACATTTTTGCATTTTCGAAACCTGGTATTTGGGTCAAAGCCCGGTACTGTACGTCCTCGGGTAATGAAGTGGAGAAGCCATTTACATAGATTTCCACCGTATGTAATCCCTCAGGCTCTACGAAGATCTGGTGACGTTCACGCTCGGCAAAGCGGTTTATTTTGTCTTCGATTGATGGGCAATAGCGTGGACCCAATCCTTTTATACGCCCGGTAAACATGGGCGATTTCTCAAATCCTTCCTTTAACGTCTCATGAACCTTTAGGTTGGTGTAAGTTATCCAGCAGCAGCGTTGTTCTTTTATCTGTTCTACATCAGTAAAAGAGAAGCGGCCCCCGTCAGCATCACCCCATTGTTCTTCCATAAGGGCATAGTTTAAACTGCGTCCATCTACACGCGGAGGTGTTCCAGTCTTCATCCTGCCCGCTTCAAAGCCTAATTCAGTTAGCTGTTCGGTTAGTCCTGTTGCAGCTCTTTCAGCTGTACGGCCCCCGCCGAAACGCTTTTCGCCAATATGAATAAGTCCATTCAGGAAAGTTCCGTTGGTTAATACAATGGCATCTGCTTCTATTTCGATACCTAAAGATGTACGTACCCCGTATACGGTATTGCCTTTTACTAATAAAGAACTCACCATATCCTGCCAGAAGTCTACGTTTGGCGTTCTTTCCAGCGCCAAACGCCATTCTTCTGCAAAGCGCATACGGTCACTTTGTGCCCGTGGGCTCCACATGGCCGGCCCTTTCGACAGGTTTAGCATACGGAATTGGATAGATGTTTTATCCGTGATGATACCGGAATATCCACCCAACGCATCTATTTCACGTACGATCTGGCCTTTTGCCACGCCGCCCATTGCAGGATTACAGCTCATCTGCGCTATAACACCCATGTTCATTGTAATAAGTAATACCGACGAACCCAGGTTCGCAGCAGCAGCAGCAGCTTCACAGCCCGCATGCCCGGCACCAACTACTATTACATCATATTTCTTAAACATTTCACTTATCTGTTTCACGTTCCACGTGGAACGTGTGTTTTATATCTAATTTATCACTACGAATAGCCATGTTTCACGTGGAACATGGCTATTTTTAAGACTTTTCAGGTTTCACGCTAATAGTTATTTATCTTCTTTCGACGGTGTTCCACGTGGAACGTTGAACAAAGTAACCAATGCCACACTTGCCCATATGCTTTCTAATATCACAAACGGATAGAATTTTATAAGGTAAGATGCGAACCCGCAGATAGCTGCACCTATAAAATTCATTAAGGTGTAGGGCTTGCTCTTAGCGGAAAGCTTCCCGATTATATTCAGGAAGAACGCTATCAATAATATGGTAACGCCTAACGAAGCGATGATATCCGATGTCTTCATTATGATTCTTTTAGTTCGCTTAACTCTAACCAGCGCATGGTTTTATTATCGAGATCTTTGTTTAGCTGTGCTATTTCCGCCAGTATCGAATTCAGTTTATCTGTAGAAACACCGGTAACATTCAACTCATCATTGCAACGTTTTATCTTTACTTCAATATTGGTGATCTCGTTTTCCAGTGTCTCGTATTCTTTTGTCTCTTTGTAGCTCAGCTTGCTTTTCTTTGGCTGTGCTACGATAATAGGCGCTGCAACCGGTTCAGCTTTTTTTACTTGTTTGGCTTCTTCGAGTTCCAGGCGATAGGAAGAATAGTTGCCATTATAGATCCTTACCTGTCCGTTTCCTTCCAGGATGAATAATTGCTCAGCCATTTTATCCAGCAAGTACCTGTCGTGCGATACGATCATCAGTACACCGGTATAATTGGTCAGGAATTCTTCCAGCACGTTCAGCGTATCAATATCCAGATCATTTGTGGGCTCATCCAGGATCAGCAAGTTCGGGTTCTTCATCAGGATGCTCATCAGCTGCAGCCTTTTCTTTTCACCGCCGCTCAGGTTTGCAATAAACCCATACTGCTTGGCAGGTGGAAACAAGAACAGGGTGAGCAGGGCAGAGGCTGAGATAGTTTTGCCATCGGCCATAGTAATAAACTCAGCGACATTCTTTACCACATCAATCACCCGCTCGTCTTCCTTAAACACAATACCGGATTGATGGAAGTACCCGATCACCGTTGTCTCACCTTTGATGATCTCACCTTTATCAGGATGCATTGCGCCGGTGATCATGTTCAATAAAGTCGATTTACCGCTGCCATTCTTTCCGGCAACGCCAATTCGGTCTCCTTTTTTAAAAATGTAGTTAAAATTAGTGATAAGGTGCTGATTTTCAAATGATTTACCTACATTGTGCAGTTCCATTATCTTATTTCCCTGCCTTGCGGTTTTTACGCTCAGTTCCACCTTATCCTTGCCACCAAAGCCCTTGGTTTTTTCTTCCAACTCATAATATGCATCAATCCTCGCCTTTGATTTGGTGCCACGTGCCTGTGGCTGACGGCGCATCCATTCCAGCTCTTTTTTCAGCAGGTTGCTATTTTTGTGGAATTGTAATTCTTCAGTGCTATCGCGTTCGGCCTTCTTTTCAAGGTAATATTGATAATTGCCTACATAGGGAATGATCTTCCCACGGTCTATTTCCAAAATCTCGTTACATACGTTGTCCAGGAAGTACCTGTCGTGCGTAACCATCAGGATGGTTTTGTTGCCTTCGGTCAGTAATTTCTCCAGCCACTCAATGGTGTCGATATCCAAATGGTTGGTCGGCTCATCCAGCACATACATGTCCGGATCTTCAATGAGTAGCTTGGCCAACGCCAAACGTTTCTTTTGCCCGCCGGAAAGTGTATCGATCTTTTGGTTGAGATGATGGATATCCAGCCTGCCCAAAATGGTTTTGATCTTATATTCATATTCCCAGGCATCCACATCACCCAGTTCTTCCATCGCCTTATCAATGGCTTTAGCGTTGTCCGGGTCGTTCTCTAACAATTCCTCGTATTTACGGATGGCCTGCTGCTGCACATTATCTGCATGGAAAATGTAATCACTGATGGTTACGGCATTTTTGAAAAACGGATCCTGTTCCAGGTAACCTACCCGCAAATCGCGACTGCGGACAACTTTACCCTCTGTAGGCAGGAATTCGCCAGCCAATAATTTAAGCAAGGTAGATTTCCCTGCGCCATTCACGCCAACTAATGCAACACGGCGGCCACGGTTTACACCGATGGTGATGTTGCGAAATAACCATTTGTCATGAAAGGAATGACCGAGATTTTCAACTGATATATATGTGCTCACGCTAATTCTTTTATTTTATCGGAAGGGTATACAAATATCCCCTCGCTGTTTTTTATGGATTGATTGAACATGGCCTGCGCGATGGTTTTCGCTGCAATGCTCCTGTATTTCTTAAGACTTCCTACTAATAATGGATTGATCACAACGCTCAGGCCGACCAGGATCTTCTCCATCAGCCTGAATTCCTTCCGGTCGCCGGTAATTAATGATGGCTGATAGATATGAACGCTTTTTACACCCGATGCCTTTACATCTTCTTCCGTCTCACCCTTAAACCGGGTATAATAATTGGATGCATTGCTATTCGCACCGATTGACGATACCAGGTGATATTGTTCAACGCCGTTTTGTGCGGCTAATTGTGCCAGCTTAACCGGGTAATCATGATCTATTTTGCGATAAAGATTCTTATCCGGTGTTTTATTCAGCGTAGTGCCCAGGCAAGAAAAAATAGCATGCCCTGATATGGCATTTGCATGATCATCAAGCTTATCAAAATCAATAATTAATTCTGATAATTTTGAGTGGCTGACGCCTGTGCTTTTCCGGGCAACTACCAAAACTTCACTATAATCAGGCTCGGCAAGCAGAATTTTTAACAGCTCACTGCCAATAAGTCCGGTTGCGCCCGCTAAAACTGCCTTATGTGCCATACCTTTGATTTTCAAGGGGCAAAAATAAGCATAATTAATTTGTGGAATAAGAATTGTGTGTTGTAACATATAATTAGAGATTGGAGATTAGTTGATTAGAGATTAGTAAGAAAACAACTAAATCAATTGATAACAATCGTAAAGCATTTAAAATTTAAAAAATCAATCCAAAAGTCTCCCCTTCCGGGGGAGATTTAGAGGGGGCTTAACATGAAAAAAATATTCCATCCCGCTAATGAACGCGGACAGAGTGACCACGGCTGGCTGAAAGCTAATTTCTCATTCAGCTTTGCTAATTATTATGATCCTGAAAAAGTGCATTTCGGCGCTTTACGGGTTTTGAACGACGACGTTATTACCGGCGGAACCGGTTTCGGTACACACCCGCATGATAACATGGAAATTGTTACCATCCCCATCTCCGGCGCTTTAGAGCATCGCGACAGCATGGGCAATATCGGTGTGATCCATTCGGGCGAGGTGCAGGCCATGTCGGCAGGTTCGGGCGTAACGCATTCCGAATACAATCATTCCAAAACCGATTCTGCTAACACGTTGCAGATCTGGGTTTTCCCTAAAGAACGCAATATTAAACCAAGATATGACCAGAAAGACTTTACCGGCGAATTGCAGCCCAATAAATTGGTAACATTAGTATCGCCCGACGCAACAACCGGCGGCTTATGGATCAACCAGGATGCTACTTTCTCCATGGGTGATTTTGAGCAGGGCCACGAGTTTAAATACGACATAAAAGTACCCGGAAACGGCGTTTATATATTCGTAATTGAAGGCGGCGCGCAGGTAGATGGCGCCACGCTAAACAAAAGGGACGGTTTAGGTGTTTATGATACCAGTTCACTTACAATTAAAACCGAAGCTAACTCTCGTTTGCTGTTTATTGAAGTTCCCATGTATTAAGCCGGTACCAGTTGCCAGGGGTTAATTTATTTGAGCGATTGAAAACAAATACAAGGCTATTTGTTGTTAACAGTCATTAAATAAAAACTTATGGCCACGCAGGATATTGAACTTACAGGATGGCGGAAATGGTTTGCAAGCATTGGTGATCAATGGTTATTTTTCGGTCGCTTTTTTCGCAATATATTTTCAGGAGGATTTGAATGGTCGGAGTTTGTCCGCCAGTGTTATGAGATCGGTTATAAATCCATGATGCTGGTGGGCATCACTTCGTTCATAATGGGCGCGGTGCTTGTTTTACAATTGCGCCCGTCGCTGGCTTCTTTTGGCCAGGAGGGTATGTTACCCAAAACACTTTCCGTATCGCTTATTCGCGAGATCGGCCCGGTAATTACCGCACTTATATGCGCCGGCAAAATTTCTTCAAGCATTGGCGCAGAGCTGGGCAGTATGAAAGTGACGGAACAGATTGATGCCATGGAAGTATCTGGCGCTAACCCTATACAATACCTGGTGGTTACCCGCATATTAGCTGCAACTTTAATGATCCCGCTGCTCACCATTATTGGTGACCTTATTGGTTTGGTAGGCGGTTTCTTCGCCATCAATATCAACGACAATGTAAGCGCCGTTTTATACATACACAAGTGCATCTATTCCATCGACTATTCCGATTTTTTGCCGGCTTTTGTCAAAACAATATTTTTTGGACTCGCCATTGGCTTTGTTGGCTGCTATAAAGGCTATAACTCCAACCGTGGTACAGAGAGTGTGGGCCTCTCGGCAAACTCGGCCGTGGTGACCGCCTCGCTGTGGATCTTCGTCATCGATGCCATTGCCGTTCAGTTAACCAGCATCTTATTTTATCATTAATATGGAAGCGGTTAAGGAACATATGGCGAAGGAAATCCCAAAAGGAAAGGGCGAGATGATCATAGAGATCAAACACCTGAAGAAGTCCTTTGGCCAGAAAGAGGTATTGAAAGATATCAACCTGGAAGTGCACAAAGGCGAAAATGTGGTGGTGCTCGGCAAGTCCGGCGAGGGGAAATCGGTTACCATACAATGTATTGTAGGTATGCTAACGCCGGACAGCGGCACACTAAAAGTTTTTGGCGAAAATGTACCTGAATTGAATGAAAAGGAGCTGAAAGAATTGCGTATGAAGATCGGCTTCCTGTTCCAGGGCGCTGCTTTGTATGATTCGATGACCGTGCGCGAGAATATGGAATTTCCGCTTACACGTGTATTGAAAATGAAAGATCAGCACGAAATAGATGAGCGGGTAAATGAAGTGCTGGAAAGCGTGGGCTTGGCGGACGCTATAGATAAAATGCCATCAGACCTCTCGGGCGGGATGCGCAAAAGGGCCGGACTGGCGCGTACGCTGATCGTGAACCCGGAGATCATGCTGTATGATGAACCGACAACGGGGCTTGATCCTGTTACCTCGCGGGAGATCAGTAAGCTGATAATGGACATGCAAAAGAAATACAAGACCACTTCAATTATCATCACCCATGACATGGATTGCGCACGCATAACAGCCGACCGCGTGGTAATGATGAAGGACGGTGAATATATAGCCGAAGGAACATTTAAAGACATGGAGCATTCGGATAACGAATTTGTAAGATCATATTTTAACAAAGAGAAATGAAAACGACAGCATCTCAAAAAATAAAAATTGGCCTGTTTGCACTGGTTGGGTTAGCCGTGCTGGTAGCCGCTATGTACCTTATCGGGCAGAAAAAGAACCTGTTCAGCTCAACATTTAATGTATCCGGGAAATTCCGGAATGTGAACGGTTTGGTAATAGGCAATAATGTGCGTTTCGCCGGTATAAATGTTGGGGTGGTGGATAATATCGCTATCATAAATGATAGTACTGTTAAAGTTGGCCTGACACTGAACAACTCAGTTAAGAAATTCATTAAGCGAGACTCGAAAATGAGTATCGGCAGTGATGGATTGATGGGCGATAAGCTGATCGTGATTGCGCCGGGGGGATTAACCAGTACCGAAGAAATAAAAGAAGGTGACGAGTTGATCACTGTAAACCCATTGGACGTTGATAAGGTGATGACCAAGTTAACCAGGATCGCCGATAATGCAGGCGACCTTATTCAAAACCTATCGGAGATCACGGCCAAGGTTAATCATGGCAAGGGAAGCCTGGGCAGAATGCTGAATGATGACAAGATGGCTAAAGATTTGGATGCTACCGTAAAATCAGCAAAATCGACCATACAAAATGTACATAAAACAAGCAGCACGCTTAATGAAGACCTGCAAGCTGCACAACATAATTTTTTGCTGAAAGGCTTTTTTAAAAGCAAGAAGAAGAAAGCGCAGCAGGATTCGATAAAGAAAGCGCAAGATGCACAGCCTCAACAGCAAAAGTAATATTTTGACAAAATTTGTTTTGACACAATTTGTCAAAACAAATTGCACATCAGATTATCACCAAATTTACGAAGTTTTTAAAACTTCGTAAGTTTCTATCCCGTTGATATGCTTCATGTATAAACAAAAAAGGCCACTTATTTAGTGGCCTTTCTGATAAGAAAAAAATCTTTTACAAATACTTAGTCAGATCTGGTGACATCGGTGTGGTTTGTGAGCGGAAACGGTGAATGAGGTTTCCATTCTCATCAAGCAGGAATTTTTCAAAGTTCCAGTGAATGTCTCCGGTGAAATCAGGGTTTGGTGCTGTTGTAAGATATTTGAACAGCGGGCAGATATCGTCACCCTTTACGCTAACCTTAGTACTCATCGGGAAACTAACCGAGAAATTATCGTGGCAAAAAGTTTGGATGTCCTGGTCAGTGCCTGGCTCCTGGCCGCCAAAGTTATTAGCCGGGAAGCCAACGATCACTAATTTGTCTTTGTAGGTTTCATACAATTTTTCCAGGTCCTTGTACTGCGGAGTGTAACCGCATTTAGAAGCAGTGTTAACGATCAGGATCTTTTTGCCTTTGTATTGGGCCAAATTAAAATCCTTGCCTGTAATACTTTTTAACTGGAAATTGTAAGCCGGTGCATCAGCTTTTAAAAAAGCGAATGTGAAAGCGAGCGCGATTGCTAATATTTTCATATGTTTTAAAATGTTGGTGACAGATGGATGCGGTAAAATTAGCTAATAAAACTTCTTTTACTCAAATACTCATCCTCTTTTTGTGTCATTTTTTCTTTACTTACGGCCGTTTTGTCCTTGTAGCCAAGTAAATGTAAAACGCCATGAATGATGACGCGGTGAAGCTCGTCGGTTTCGCTTACATTAAATTTTGCGGAGTTCTCGCGGATGCGCTCTATAGAAATAAAAATATCACCGATGATCCTGCCTTCCTCTTCGGAATTGTCAAAGGTGATGATGTCGGTATACGTGTCGTGATCGAGATACTGCCGGTTGATCTGCAACAGGTATGCATCCGAACAGAAAATATAGGTGAGTTCTTTTAGCCTATAGCCTTCGGCAATAACGGTATTGCTTATCCATTGCCGTACCTGCGCTTTATTTTTAAGTTTGAACTGTATGTCCTCTTCGAAAAAACTAATTGCGGGCATTAGATCTTAAAATGAAGTTCAACTTCATTGCCTGAGGCATTGAATATGCACTGGTCGGCGAGATGTTTGATGATAAATACACCGCGGCCTGTCAGGTTCTCAATGTTTTCGGCTGCTGTTGGGTCGGGCAGGTTAGTGTAGTCAAAACCCGGGCCTTCGTCGGTAACCGTCCAAACAATGCGCTTCGGCTCAACTTCGGCATTAATGATCACCTTTTTATCGGCATCCATCCTGTTGCCGTGTTTAATGGCATTGATCAGCGCTTCGTTAAGGCAGGTCATCATATTAGCAAAGGTGTCTTCGCTAATCTTGTATTTATCAGCTATAGTTTCAATAAGAGCTTCCAATTGCGTAATGCTTTCCTGTGTTGAAGGAAGCTGCAACGTATACAATTGTCCTGCCTGAACATCGTCCTGTTCCATACTATCTGGCATTAATGTGATCAAAGTATAAATTAATCTTTTGTTTATAATATATATTCAAGGCCGGCGACTCTGTTTTTATCTGCTCCGTTTGTTTTGCCTTCGCCTGCTGGTAGTTCTGTAGCGCCTTTATATAACCCGGCGGCATGTCTTTCCCTGCATTGCTTTCACGTTTATCGTCCTGTTCGCGCTGCTGATCTGCTTTATCGGCCTCCAGCAACCTGGTCTTTATTTCCGCCTGGCGCTTCAGTGTTTCATCGGTAATGCGCTTGTTTACGAGATCGCGCTCGTTTTGTTCCATCTGCTGCGATATTTTATCCAGATTACCTAACGGGTTCTGCCCGTTTTTATTTTCATCCTGGTTAATGTCCTGCAGCATTTCGCGTATCATTTGCTGCTGGCGCGCCATTTTCGCCAATTGTTCACTCATCCCTTCCTGTCCCTGCTTTTGGCCGTTTTGCCCTTGTTGGCCCTGCTGTTGCATCTGTTGTTTCGCTTTCTGCATGTTCTGCTCAAGCTCCTGCTGCATCTGTGCTAATTGTGCAAGCGACTTCTTTTTGCCCTTGCCTCCCTGTCCGTTCTTCTTTTCGTTTTGCAACTGCTGTAATGCTTCATTCAACATTAGTGCCAGATTGTTCATTGCAGTCATGGCATATTGCTGCCGGCCGGTAGCTTCGGGGGTTTGCCTGTCGCCCAGGTAGCCCAAAGCTTTGTCAATGTTTTCGTTAATCCCTGCAATTTCCTTGTTTACAGTGGATTGTATTTGCGGTACACGTTTACTCAGCGAATATAAACTGTCTTCGGCAGTTTTCAAATTGTCTTTTATATCTTTTTGCTTTTGCGCCAAAATAACATACTCCGGATCGGTAGGAAAGGTTGCTTTTAGCTTCTGCATCACATCTTCCTGTGCAAACGAGCTATTTACAAGGTTTTTCAGCAATTCGCGCAGCTGCTGAATATCAATTTGCGTTTCTTCACCTTCTGCCGAATCATTTTGCTGCTGCATTTTATCGGCCAGCTGCTTCATCTGGCCCGCTGCCTGCTGTTGGGACTTTGACGCTTTCGACGGATCGTTTTTTTGCAGGTCATCGCTGCTTTGCTGCATTTGCCGGTCGATATTCTGCTCATCGCTTTTCGGATCCTGGAAACCCATTTTGCCGCCGTTCTGGTCGTTTTCTTTTTTCAGGTCGTCCAGCGATTTTTTCAGATCATTAAAATCAGTATTCAGTTTTTGCTGCTGTTGCTGCGCCTGCTGTGGGTTAGCGCCGCTTTGTTTATCCTGCCCGGCCAGCTTTTGCTGCTGTTGTGATAATTGGTTAAGCTGATTTATATTTTGTTCTAATTTCTGGTCAAATGCCAATTTTTTATACAATTCCAGCATCCGGCTCAATTCTTTTTGCAGGGATTTGTTGTCCGACTGCATTTTCGCCAGGTTGTCCCTCGTGGCATCCTTCTGGTCTTGTTGTAAAAGCTGCTGCAGGTTTTGAAGCATTTGCTGCATTTTCGGGTCGAGGACGTTGTTCATGAGCTTGTCCATCTGCTTTTGCTTTTCAGTTAACTCCTGCGACTGCTGCTGATTTTCCTGGCGGTTATAATTGTTCTTTTTATTTTCATCCTGGATCTCTTTTACCAGGTTATCAAGGTCTTGTTTTTTCTGCAGCAGGTCCTGGATCTGCTTTTTCTCGTCAAAAGTGAGCGAGTTTTTGTTGAGCAGCATTTCGTTCAGCTTTTGTGCATCGTGCTCCACCTGCCCGGCAATTTTCGCTGCCGATTCCATTTTTTGTTTTACGGCTTGTGTGTTTTGGTTCATCTGCTCGTTCAGCTCCCTGGCGTCCGGAACATTGAGCATACGCTCGGAGGTGCGTGCTTTTTTAGGGCCGTTTACACCATCATTATCTGCGACTTCGAAAAAGTAGGTTACCTGGTCGCCGGGTTTTATGCCGAGGTCTTTCAGGTTCCAGTAATAAAAGAAATCCGATTGGGTTTGCGACAGATCAGCTTTAACCGGCCTGGTAATGAGCTTCGCATTTTTATCACCCGGTGCTCCGGTGCGATAGCAGAAGAGGAGCGAGGAAAAGCCATGGTCATCCTGGATCTTTCCATCAAAATAAAAAACCTTTATGCTTACCGAATCCGGTTTTTCTTCGACATTGATGGTCGGCGGCTCATCGGCGATGACATTGATGCGATAGCTTGCCGAATCGCTGTTCCTTACCAAAGTGTTTTGCGGGTTGATCTTGTAGGTGGTATTATTTACTACCCTTTCGCGGTGGGTAAACACATCATGACTGCTTTCGCTGATGTTTTCGGTTTTGTTGCCGATAGAAAAAGCCAGCCCGGTAGTATGCTCGGTATGGAATTGCCAATTGACAGTTGTTCCGGCCGGGATAATTAGATCGCCGGCATTGGCAACCGTTTCCGGTTTTTTATGGAGATAGGCCGGATAGTTGAGATCCACATCAAAATGTAATAACGACGGACGGAGATTAACTTTGATCTCATAAGGCGCAGAGGTAAATCCGTTTGCCGTAAGCCGGAACGTAGTGTTTTGCTGCAGGTTGGTGAACAGGTATTGAAAATGGCTGAGATTCTGTTTATCCAGCTTGAAGGTGTTATTGGACAGCTCTACATAAACATCGGCTGGAATCTTATCGCCGGTGAGTTTTACATCGAGTTTCAGATCCTGGCCCTGAACAGCATTCAGCGAAGAATTCAACACATTGAACTGAAACGGCGCTACCGGTGCGAAATATTCATTATGCCTGATGAGCCTTTTGGTGCTTTCCGTTAAAACGGATGGCGCTGCCAGGGCAATGAGGCAGATAACGGCTACAGGTATGATGATCCATTTAAGGTATTTATTATTCTCGCGGATGTTTACTGCGGATGGAAAGCTTACCGGTTTAAGCAACTCGATCTTTTGGTCGATGCTGGCTTCGATGAGGGCACGGTGTTTGTCATCAAGAGCAGCTTGTTTTTTTAGCTGAAGCGTGTTGAGCAGCTTATCGTTTACGTCTGTAAAATGTTTGCCGATAATTGCGGCCGCTTCATCATGCGATAATGTTTTGCTGAGTTTAAGCCAGGCCAGCAACGAAGGGATAACCAGCCAGGTGATGAGCCCGAGATTCAACAGGATAAAAAAGTAAAACAGGACGGTACGCAGCAATACACTGAAATTGCCGAAATACTCGCCCAGCGTGATCACCACATAAGCCGAAAACAGCCCTGAACCCAAAAAGATGAGCCCCCGCAAAAGATTATTGAAATAATACTTGCGGATGAAGGTGTTGATCTTGACGATCAGTAAATCATAATTATCAGTAGCGTGCATAGGCGCTGTTAAACCGTATTACTATAAACGTAAAAGTAATTGAAATTGTGTAATAAGGTTGGGGAAGATAGGGAAATGGAGTGAGAATAGACTATTTCAAAGTAACCCAATCCATAACCATAATAACGCATGGTACCATTGTGCTCCTAACGCTGTATGATTTACTATTGGAGTTATTGTATATGGCCGGATAATTTGCCTGTGTCCTTTTCCTTCAATTTGTTTGCGTATTAGCAGGAATTATTTCCCCGCTTTTTCGCAAAAGGAATATATTTCTTTTCGAATAAATTAGAAATAAAAGTTTCAATACTAATAGTTACAGGCTCGTAATAAACTGATAATTATATAGATATAATTTGTTATATAATTTTTTAAATAATATATTCGTAAAGCTAAACAGCTGTTAGCGGTTATGCCGGACTTCTTTCTTCAGGAGTTTTCAGCTATCACAAAAAGGTTTCTTTATTATAAACGTGTTTAAAATTTCTCCCATGGGAGATGAGTGCCGGGGATAAAAATCCAGCCCGGACAGGCTTGCTATGTGGGCCGGATTATTTATTTGTTTAATTTTTTATTATGGCTTTAAATATCTACGACAGCACAACCGATTTTTTCCCCAAAAGTGAATTGCTAAACCATTGGGTAGCATTGCCTCAATCAAACGTATCTGTAAACGGCAAACAAATCCCATCATTATATGGCAATATTAAAAGCGTTTTTATAACTATTTTAATGGTTTGCATATTGATTGTTTTAGAGGCTTTGCTTGCATTCCAGATAAATGATGAAGGCCTTGGCATTTTGGCGATCATTGCTTTATCCGCAGCTGATTTTATTTTCGCTTTATTCCCCATTTTTATATTAGCAAAAAAAGACCCGGAGTCGAAAATAGATGCCCAAATATTGGTACTACAGGTAAAACAACACCTTTGCGGAAGTAACGAATCTGACCTTATTAAGCAGGAAATAGAAAAGAAAAAATATATTAAAAAGGTAAATCTGGTTTTCAGCGGCTTGATCATTTTACTCGGCTTATCCAAATTTGCCGTATACTATAGCGTTCTCGAAAGCGATATCTTCTTAGTACCGTTGGGCCGTTTTATCTTATTTATTATAATATTTGGTGTTGTTGTACACATATATTTTACCAAAATATTTTTTGCTTATCTAACGCTATTTAGGCCCGCATTAAAAAAACAGCTTAATAAGTGGCGGACCAGGGCAGATTGTTTTATACGTGAATACGAATATAATAATGAGAAACAGCTCATCTATCCTGCCCAATATGTGCCGGCATCATCAGCCCGGCAGTTTATAGGCGAAAAAGTTACGGAATGGGATATTGCGATCGATAAGATAAGAACGATCAATGATCAGTACAAAAACGAGACTCATTTCAGGATAAACAGAATTGTCGATATGAACAATGTTTACCTTGTTTATTCCGGCTTACTTATCGACCCCGAAATTAATCAACTCTTCATTGCACAAACAAACGACCAGGCAAAAGAAGCGGTTGTTGCACAGTGTAAAGAAGTACAACTTGCCTATTAATCCTAAACTGATGAAATATCACTTTTTTTTAAGTCTGCTTTTACCGGCTGCTTGCTTATTGACCAGTTGCCGACCAAAGCCTGTACGGGGAACTGAAATGAATATAGTTTTCTTTGGACCGGCAAATAGTGATTCGACCAATAATCATTACCCTAAAGACATACAGGATATCGTTGAACCGATTCAGGACGCGTGCACTCCAAAACAAGACCTGACGTTTTATCCGCTAAATATATTAAGGGCAGACATTGGGGAGGCCAATAAGATCGTGCTCGATTATGAAAACAATAAAGCTACAGATTACACTAAAATAAAAGCGGTGGAGCGAAGCCTGAATAAATTTTTTGAAAAAGAAACCGCTCCTGCTTGGTTAAACACCGCTATAAATAAAAATTTCGACTTTAATACTTTTCTCAGCCAGGACAAGCAAAAAAACGAAACCTTCATTTTTTCTGAAAACCCGCAACCCATAGCCGGGATAAAAAGCTTTGATAATATTAATGATCTGCGGAATGCTGTTGCAAATTTAGTTTGCGAGAAAAAAGTATCAAAAATTATTATTCTGTACAAACCGGCAAATACGGATGCACAAGTGCAAATTAAAGATTCTGTTAGCAATAGTGCACCTGCAGCCTCATCCCCTGCCGCGCCCGTACCCATCACGCTGCCGGTAAAAGCTACAACTACAGCACGCGTTGCAACCCGTCACCCGGTTTATTCCGGCAATCTTGCACAGAATATGCAAAACCTTGTGAATGGGACGCTGAATGCCGAGGAAAAAGAAGTATTAAAGGAAAGCATACTTAAAAAATTTGATCCGGATGCCAAAGTGTATACTTACAATAGGAATACAGCTACGGGGGTAAAAAATATCCATGCCTACCTTGAAAGCCTTATAGTTACACCAGATAACATTACAAGAATTGTAGCTATTGACAGCGCTAAAAAATTTGAAGACGGAAAAATTTATGACCTCTATGTACATGAAACTACTAATGAAAAAGGCAACTAAATACTACTGGTTTTTAATATTAATAGCAGGCATTCTGTATAGTACGCCATCGCGCGCTCAAAACGATGATGCGAGCCAGGTGGATACAACTTTAACAGATAATCAAATGGCTGCTTTTAGCCAGCAGGCCAAAGATGATGTGATAGATTTTGCAGGCCATGTTAAGCATATAGCCGATAAAAATATTTCTACTTATCTGCGGAAGAAATATATTAATAATGCGCTTGCTCTTTTCAGCGACCCTGATGTGAATATTGTAGAAGTAAGCTCTTTAAAAGATCCGTCTGTTATAGTACGGCCCTCCATTAAGGAATATCTTTTTAGGTTAATGAATTTACCTTATACTAAGGTAAATATCACGTGGTACAATTTCAAAATAAGCGGATTTCAGAAAGGGAAAGATGGTAATTACTATGCTACTGCCATGATATTTCAAAAGTTTTCTGCCACCGTTGGTAATACTGAAATCCACAAACAGGTTAATAACTGGGTGAAAAAAAGTATCCAGATAAGTCTTGTAAAAAAGCAATCATATAATGGGGTTAAGCCCGCTGATTATTGGGACGTGAAACTTGGAGATATTCATGTTCAGGAAGCCACATTATGATTAAAAAGATCATACTTTTTGTTTTTTTCCTCTTTGCTGGCTATGCCTGCATTGCGCAGGCAATAACACCCTATGACGATCATTTTTTACAAGAATTAGCGCATTACCAGGTAAAAGACCTGTCGCAATTTATTGATCGTTTTAATTTTCAGGAACATCTTTCTTTTAGAAGCGACACATCACCAAACAGGTATAAAAATCTTATCAGTCTACTGAATCTTAAAGACACTGCTTTGCGCCGTAACCCTAACGCAATGGCTTTTATTAAATATGTATGTGATGATAAAAACAAAGTAAAACTATCCTATAAAGATAAAAACTGGTATGCGGTTGCACACTGTGTTTTTTTGTACCGGAATAAAGAAAAGATTGTAAACATTATTTTAAAGCCTGAAACCTCGGGAAATAACGGTTACAATTGGGTTATTGATGCTGTGCAAAGTGACTTATTTACAATACCTCAAAATGCTAAAGCAGCATCGTTGTTCATTAACCCAATGAATCATGAGGTGAATTTCTCGGAATTGTCAAAAGCCCTGATAAAACAAAAAGATATAAGTGCTTATACTTCGAATGGATATAAAGCTGAGGCATTAAGTGCTTTTCTGTTTTATGTAAGAAATGGCGACATTCAGTTTAAACAAATAAAGACTGTTGATTTTAATTTTTTACAAGTGGCCGGCTGGTTTTTTACTGTCAAAGATTTTTTTAGAGTGGATTATAATTCGGGGTGGCTGATAGCCTCGATAAAAAAAATGAATGAACAGGAAAAGGATGATTTCAAAAAGAATCATTTAATCGAATAATGCTTTATGAAAAAACTGTTATTGCTTATACCTGTATTATTTTCACTTGCCTGGGTAGCGTATGTCGGGTCGCCGTTAACTGAAGCTACTGTCAATGACAAAAAAGAGCAATGCAAAATGCAGCTGGATGCTTATTTTTATGATTATGGATTGTTGTTAAATATAAAAAAGACCGGTGAAGAAAAAGACAAAATTATATCAAAAATTCAAAATGATTACTTTGTTGACAACACCATGATTGAGAGTGATAATGCGGCACTGCACAAACCACAATACGATTCGCAAATTTATTTTGATAACATACAGGAAACCTTCGGCCAAATAGACGGGATAATTGAAACAGATATAAAAGAAATAAGCGATGTTTATTATGATAATGCTAAAGACCGTTATTTTTTAATAGCCAATGTTGTAAAAAAAGTAAATGTAAAAGACGGTGTAAGTGTTGGGGATGCAGATACCAGCAAAAAATCTTTAGATATATATTATTCGTTCACGCTTGAAGACAGGAAGCCTAAAATATTCAGCATTCAAAATCATAAGGAAAACGCACTTGAAGGCCTTACGCCGGTACAAATTATTCCTGATCAGGAAGCAAATAAAAATCTTTCTGAATCAAAATCATACTTCGTTTTTAAAATAGTACCTGCTGATGCCGAAGTAGCACTAGATGGCCAGCCAATTGAATATACAAATGGCCAGGAATTTGAAACTACGCCAGGACGTCACAGCTTGCAAATAAGCTCAAACAATTATACAACCCAAAATATTGATGTAGATGTAAACATTGCATCTACTGTCTCGGTCGAACGCAACCTTGATCCGCAAGGCGGCTATTTAAATATAACTAATAATTCCCCGGATGATAACGGCGCCATAGTGTTTGTAAATGATATACAAGTAGGTACCCTACCGCTGAATAATTATCCGCTTGCTACAGGAGAGTATAAAATAAGAATACGCAAATATAATGGAGAAAAGGTTGGTGTAGTTACTATAAACGAAAATCGAAGTACAACTGTAAATGCTTCTTTTAGGTCCAGGGGATTTCTTCGTGGTTTTATTACCGGAGGGTATGTAACGGTAAATGCTAACCTACTGCCACATTATTACTTTACGGAGCCGTTACACCACACTTATATGGGAATGACGGTACATCCCTACTACAACCCTGCAAATTTATACAGGCGTACAGGATTTGTGGGCGGCGGCGGTATAAGTCATTACCAAAACAGGGCCATTAGGAATAGTCGTGGTCAAATATTCAGGCCCCGTACTGTATTGCCCGCCTCTAATCACCGAACTTTTAATCAACCGATGGGTGGTCAAAGAGGAAATGTTGCGCCGCAACAGCCAAGGCCTTCTTCAAGGGGTTTTTCAAGGAACCCAGTATCAATTCCCAGAACAAATACATTACGAAGCAGACCGCCGGTTAAAAAAAGATAGTTAACCTTTCGTTCCATTTATAAGTCCATAACTGTAAAACATACGTTTTAATACAACTTTTCAGCCTGTATTTGCTACTTTTGCTCTTCATATGGCTGAAGAGAGATCGTTAAACTTTATTGAGGAGATAATTGAGGAGGATATCCGCGAGGGTAAAAACAGCGGGCGTGTACTTACGCGTTTCCCGCCGGAACCGAACGGATACCTGCACATCGGGCATGCCAAATCCATTTGCCTGAACTTTGGGCTGGCGCTGGAATACAATGGCAAAACCAATCTCCGTTTTGATGATACCAACCCGGTGAAAGAGGATGTGGAGTATGTTGACAGCATAAAAGCCGATGTGAAATGGCTGGGCTTTGAATGGGCCGAGGAACTTTACGCATCAGATTATTTCGACCAGCTATATGAACTCGCGGTAGCGATGATCAAAAAAGGGTTGGCTTATGTGGATGACAGCACCCCGGAGGAGATTGCCACCCAAAAAGGTACGCCTACCGAACCGGGCAAGCCAAACCAATACCGCAGCCGCAGTATAGAAGAGAATTTAACATTGTTTGCCGAAATGAAAGCCGGCAAATATCCGGATGGCGCTAAAGTGTTACGCGCAAAAGTCGACCTGGCTTCGCCGAACATGCATATGCGCGACCCGATCATGTACCGCATTAAACATGCGCATCATCACCGTACCGGCGATGCCTGGTGCATTTACCCGATGTATGATTTCGCGCACGGGCAGTCGGATGCTATTGAGCAGATCACGCATTCTATTTGTACGCTGGAGTTTATACCGCACAGGCCTTTGTACGATTGGTTTATTGAGGAGCTGAACTTGTTCCCATCCAAACAATATGAATTTGCCCGCCTGAACATGACCTATACCGTGATGAGCAAGCGCAAGCTGTTGCAGCTGGTTGAAGAAGGCCATGTGGAGGATTGGGACGACCCGCGTATGCCGACCATCAGCGGATTGCGCCGGAGGGGTTATACGCCGAAATCGATTCGTGAATTTTGCGAACGCATTGGCGTGGCCAAACGCGAGAACATGATAGACGTAAGTCTGCTGGAGTTCTGCATCCGCGAGGACCTGAACAAAAGCGCCTGGCGCCGGATGGCGGTACTCGACCCGATAAAGCTGGTGATCACCGATTACCCGGAAGGCAAAACGGAAATGATGTACGGCGAGAATAACCCGGAAGCCGAAGATGGCGATGGCGGCAGGGAAATCCCTTTCAGTCGAGAACTGTGGATTGAACGCGAGGATTTTATGGAGATTCCGCCGAAGAAATTTTTCCGTTTGGGCGTTGGCCTGATGGTGCGTTTAAAGAACGCCTACATTGTAAAATGTGAAAGCTTTGTAAAGGACGCCGAAGGCAATGTTACCGAAGTGCATTGTACGCATATCCCTGAATCAAAATCTGGCGGCGACAGCAGCGGGATCAGCGTTAAGGGGACTATCCATTGGGTGAGCGTTCCGCATGCAAAAACTGCCGAGGTGAGACTGTACGACCGTTTATTCCAGGTGGAAGATCCTTCAAACGAGGAAGGAGATTTTAAGAGTTACCTGAATCCGAATAGCCTGCATATCATCGAAACAGCCTATATCGAGCCTGAACTGGCCAAGGCCGAACCAGGTGTTGGTTACCAGTTTATGCGAAAAGGATATTTTACGCTGGATAAAAACCACAGCAAGGCTGATAAACTGGTATTTAACCGTACCGTAACTTTAAAGGACGGCTGGGTTAAAAAATAGTATCTGTTTAAGCCGTAGGATAATAGCGGTTAAACTTTTTGCAGTCAAATTACATATTAGTTGCATTTTTATCGCTAACCGGAGTAACCTCGCCGGTAAAATTAACGTAGAAAGGTGAAAAACAACTTTATACGTTAGCATGAGCACCTACATTTCCATAATCATTGTCATCTTTTGCATAGCTGTAGCGCTGATACTACTTACCATGATCATCGGTTTTTTAAAAAACCTGCAAAGGACACGCTTCCCTCAATGGACTTTCCTGGATTATATCAGCGTTGATTATTTCAGGCACTTGTACCTGAAATATATTTTGAGGAAATAACCCTTGTTGTCGCTACTGTGCGGAAACAACCGGACGGTTGGATTAAACATATTTTAACATTTATTTCCCAACTTTTTTGACCAACTTGCAGGCCACTGTTATCTACTGGCATGAAAGTAACCGGTTTTACATTTATCCGCAACGCGGTAAACAACGACTACCAGGTTGTTGAGGCCATCAACTCCATTTTACCCATTTGCG
>Ga0206937_10052_pt1 | contig 37585 bp, 30 predicted proteins | sample Alteio_BWOrgHeat_11_FD_152923 | JGI IMG/M metagenome (GOLD analysis project Ga0206937, IMG submission 152923) | Enriched cells from forest soil in Barre Woods Harvard Forest LTER site, Petersham, Massachusetts, United States -... | ecosystem: Environmental > Terrestrial > Soil > Temperate forest >... | reverse complement strand
GCGGTGAACGTTGAATTACGCACGGGGGTGGGGCGATTGATTGCGGTGAAATAAATTCGGAGAAGTGAACCTGATAGACTGCGCCCGATGTTGACATTTTTTTCTGCATGAAATGAAGATTGAATTTGCGGTGAAATATGTGCAGAAAAAATGGCTGCAGCGGGACTGAACTTGCCAGCGAGTGATACTTTTATCGCCCTAATAAAAATTATTCTGTTTTAATAATTCTCTTTCATCATTAGCTCTCTGAATTTCCGGAGGGCTAATTGGTTTTCGAGATAAATGGATGAATTGGTGATGATGCTTTTTTCTTTGCTTGTTAAATGCCAGTTCATGGAGACCTGTTCTTTGGAGTAGGGTAACTGGAAAATCAACCAATCAACTTTATTATTAAACCACGAAGCGGTGAATTGCATGGATTCATCGGTATTGTAATCCTGGGTTTTCATGTAATTGTTGTAAACACTGCCTACGGGAGTAAAAAGTGCATGTAATATTCCGTGCTCGAGCGTGCTGTCCATGGGGCTTTGCTTGTAAGTATCTCTTATCTGGAGGAAAACAACGCCGCTGGTATTTTTTGCAATCCAATCGCGGAAAACATACAGGAATTTTATGGAAGTTTTGAGTCCGAAATTATCTCTTAAGCCGGCATCCATCACGTCCATGACCGGATATGTTGGTAAAGTGACATTGGGAAGAATGTATGGGAAGGTGGCATTCATTCTTATGATACTGGTAAAGCGGGTATTCATCGGGTCGTGGTCTTTTAATAGGCGGGTGTATTCAACGGCATCGGGCAAAGGCTGGAAAGTAAGCCGGTTGTGAAGATTTGTGGTGATGAGATACGAAATATTTTGTGCGGAAATCAATAATCTTCTGCCGTCTTCTTCGATTGTAGGGGAGAAAATCATCATTGGTATTTCGGCATTGGCTTCGGGTTTTACATAATCCTTTAATCTACCTTCTAACAGGTGGTCGGTGTTGATATTTAACTGGGATTCAAAAGCATAAGCGCGGTCTTTGGAATATTCATTGTTGCCATCTTTAAACCTCTCGACATTTATCAATAGGTCATTGATGATAATGGAGAAAGCAATGGGATTCAAGAGGTCTTTACTGATTTTATCTTCATAAAATGTTTTCTGAAAAGATTTAAGTGGTGAATAAAGATGGCGATAATATAGCTCGCGATAATAGCTTGCACCAATCATTCCTCCTGATGCACCGCTGATGACCATGGTGTGCTTCATGAGAGTACCTTCCATGACACTATCGGCTGCGGATAAGGTATGAAATGTCCACAATGCGGAACGAAGTCCGCCGCCACTTACATCAATGAAAACCATTTTAGGTTTATCGCCACCGGGAACGGTATTTCTATCTTTCCATTTCTCTAAAATTGCTAAGGTACTTTGAATATCCAAGTCATTATATTTATGCTGGAGGTAATCAAGGTCGGTAACATCGTAGGCTGCTGGGATTCCTTTGTAATTTAATCCATAAGCGCAATTAGGATGTTCAAAAACTTTTTTACTTGATAGAAAACTGATGGCAAGAAAGATGAGAAGCACCAGAGGAATCGTCCAACCTTTCAGCCAAAACCGAGCAGCGCTTCCTAACATGATAAGAATAGAGAAAATAAGAAGAACACTTGCCCCTGCAGGAATCATAAAGAAAGGAATGTCCTTAAATAAGCCGATGGAAAATAAAATAAGAATGGTTACCAGCTCGAAAATAAAGGCGTTTCGATGATTTTGTTTAAAGACTTTGGCAAGAGTATCGGTATCGTAATGTTCTGTTCCGCGTACTAAACGGATTTGAGAGAAACCACTTAAATAAGTTTCAACACGCCATTTGACTCTGACTTTCTTTTGATTGTTTTTAAAATCCTCTTCCAGCTTGTCATCAACAAAATTAGAACGAATGGAAGGATGTGTGGCATGATGAGCACCATAATGATAAATCTCTTTGTTGGTGGATGTAAAATAGATAATGGTAAGTGCAATGATGGCAATTATTCCTGATAAAAATCCTGCAACTTTAAGTAAAATATCAGAAGTGTTCTTGAATTCATTCTCTATTTGGAAAGGAATGAAGTTCATAAGATAAACAATGATGAAAGCCAAGGGAACAATGCAATTATTAATAGAGAATTTATAAAATGGTTTGGCAAGAGTAGCGAGGAATGGGAAGCGACGTGCATTGATTATGTAACTTGAAATATTAAAAGACATAATTATGCCACCGGTTCCTAAACCAAAAACAAACATTGACCAGAAATCAACTTTACCTATGTATTCAGGGTCAAGAAACAGATAGGACATTCCGAATTTTATACCAATCTTATTCATGACAAAAAGAAAAAGAATGGTCCAGTAAAAAAGAAAGAGATGATTTCTTTTGATAAGGGCAACAACCAATTGAAACGGGAAAAAGTATATTACCCTGTTGATCCTTATTCTAAGCGATTTAACTACCTTGCGAACCAATTTTCATTGTATTTAATGCTCTTTATTATTTTACGTAATAACGTGAATAATCGTTTCAAAAGTATTGTGTTATTTAATTTTGCTTTCTACAATCTTGAGGATTTCATCTTCCATTGCCTTTGTTTTTTGTTCGATGGATGAGGCTTTATCAAGAATGTCTTTTACATATTCTTTATCATCCAATCCACTTGCATTTATCTTAACATTTAGAAATGCACCCATCACTGCGGAACGGGCACATAATGCACCGACTCCAGCATCGGAAACCGAATTAGGATTACCATGTTCCGCCATTTCTTTGATAATTGCCATAGAAGCAAATGATGTTTCCATTACTTTAAAAGGGATTTCGATGGCATGTTTAGTGGCTGATTGAATGGCTGCTTTTCTTGCTTTCTTTTCATCATCGGTTCCTTTGGGAAGTCCGAATGCTTCCATGATTTTATTGAAGGCATTGGTATCTTCATCAACTAAAGAGAGTAAAATATCTTTATAATGCTGTCCTTTTTCTGCCCATGAAGAGAGCTGCTCTACCTTATCTTCCCAACCTCTTTTACCTGCTGAAAGATTGGCAACCATAGTACCTAATGAAATACCTAATGCGCCGATATATGCGGAGATTGAACCACCTCCGGGAGCAGGAGATTCAGATGCTGTTTCATCTGCAAAAGATGATAAGGTCATAGAGGTAAGTTTGTTATTCATCGTATCTTTTTTTAATTGATATTCTATTATTCTTTCTTCAGGATGGAAAGGAGAAAGTTCATCCAAACCCATTGATTTCACGGCAATGTGAATAAGTTCTGATTCGGATACTCCTACTGATAAACCTTGTTTCTTAAGGAAATATTTTCCTGCATCTGTCATTGCAGAAAGTGGAATTAATCCAACCAATTCAGAACCTGTTGCCCGGATTCCTCTTTCCTGTGCACTCTTACTTGTTTCATCGAATACAATATGTAAAGGAGTTTCACGGAAATTTGTAATATTAATTGAAACCTGCGCTATTCCATACTCTTCAATATACCAACCAATTGCTTTTACACCTTTCAATTTTCCTGGTATCCTGATTTCTTTTCCATTCGCATCCTTTTCTATCGGACCAGTAACAGGGTCACCTGTTCTTTTTACTCTTCCTGCCTCACGAATATCAAAGGCGACAGAGTTTGCACGACGAACTGATTTAGTATTCAGGTTAACATTATAGGCAATCAAAAAATCCCTTGCACCAATAACAGAAGCACCTGATTTAACATTAAACTTTGTATCACCATAATCAGGTTTCCATGCAGGGTCAAGAATCTTTTTTGGCAATCCCTCATATTCACCATGACGAATTACTGCAAGGTTTTTACGTGACGGATTACTTTGCGCCGCTTCATATAAATACACCGGAATTCTCAACTCTTCACCAACTCTTTTTCCAAGTTGTTTTGCATATTCAGCAGTCTCTTCCATAGTTATATTTGCAACCGGAATAAAAGGACACACATCAGTAGCACCCATGCGAGGATGTTCTCCTTTATGCTTACTCATATCAATCAATTCAGCAGCTTTTTCAATTCCTCTGTAAGCAGCCCGAACAACAAGATATGGCTCTCCAACAAGAGTCATCACCGTTCTGTTGGTTGCCTTGCCGGGGTCAACATTTAATAATTTAACACCTTCAACAGACCGGATAGCATCAGCGATTTGATTGATGATATTCAAATCATTTCCTTCACTGAAATTGGGAACACATTCTATTAATTGTTTCATCTTTTAATTAATTCATTAACATCGTGCAAATATACCAATATAATCTTTAAGGGAATTTTTTGAAGTTTTAAAAGAGGTTACCAATTAGGAATACCTAAAAATGACCGTTCAGGCAAGGATAAAAAACATTTAAAAATTTAATGTACATCGACAATTTGCCAATTTACCTATTACCTTAAACGATTTCTCCATTTAAAATAACCGTTTCCACCAAATTACTTCCAAAAGAATAAGGGAGATAGGAGTATGATGGAATTTCTTTTGTGATAAAGACATTTGCTGTTTTACCTTCGGCAATACTTCCATGAGTTTTACTTAAATCCATTGCATAAGCTGAATTGATTGTTGCTGCATTGATGGCTTCTTCAGGAGTCATTTTATATTGTATGCAGGCAATCGAAATCATTGTGTTCATATTACCTGATGGACTGCTGCCAGGGTTGTAATCCGATGCAATTGCCACAGGTAATCCGTTATCAATCATCTTTCGAACAGGAGGATTCGGTAATCCTAAAAAGAAAGCAGCGCCAGGAAGAATGGTTGGCATTGTATTCGAGTTTTTTAATAATGAAATATCGTTATTATTTATATATTCCAGGTGGTCAACGCTGATAGCTTTGCATTCAACTCCGGCTTCTATTCCACCTGAATGAGATAATTGTTCGGCATGCACTTTTGGTTTCATACCATTCTTTATTCCTTCCTTTAAAATGGAAATTGTTTCTGATTTTGTGAAGTAATTGTTCTCACAAAACACATCGCAATAATCAGCTAACCCTTCTTTTGCAATGGCAGGCATCATTTCCTGAGTTATAACCCTGATATATTCTTCTTTATTATTTTTATAATTTTCAGGAACAGCATGAGCACCAAGGAAAGTTGATTTGATTGTTAAGGGTGATTTTTCCTTTAATCGTTTTATTACTCTTAACATTTTCAGTTCTGTTTCTAATGATAAACCATAGCCGCTTTTTATTTCTACAGCCCCTGTACCTGTGCTTATTATCTCTTGTAATCTTTTCCATGCAGCATCATATAATTCCTCTTCCGATGCTTTTGCAATAAGTTTTGCTGAGTTTAAAATACCACCTCCGCGCTTTGCTATTTCTTCATAAGTCAATCCATTTATTCTATCAACAAATTCATTTTCTCTGCTACCAGCATAGACTAAATGCGTGTGAGAATCGCACCATGAAGGGAAAACCATTTTACCTTTAGCATCAATGAGGGTGAAGAGTTTATCATTATTAACAGCAGGACCGAGCATCATGTCTTTCATCTTTCCAAATCCTTGTATTTCACCTTTAAAAATCATCAGGAAAGCATCATTGATGCTCTTAAATTTCTTCATTTCATCACCACAAAACTTAGAAACCTTGTTATCAGAAACTCCTACCAATTCTTTTATGTTTAAAATTAAAATCCAATCAGTTTTCATGATGTAAAATTAGTTAATAAAAATGGATAAAGTTTATCTTCCCTTAATTCGCTCCAATAAACTGGAAAATAATTCGGAGATAGAACCCTGAAATTTTCTTACTTGATGAAATACTTCACCTTCTTTATTTTGACCGAGTTTATAACTGAAAGTAAATGGAGCATCGGGTTTATTCCATCCATCAAATTGCCCAAAGCGCAAGTCATGGAAATAGTTTACACTGTCTTTTTGAGTGATGCAATAATAATCCTGTGAGAAACGGATGAGTTTTTTACCACCTTCTGTATTCAATTCATCTTTAACAAGAGAATCATTTCTATATGTAAAATAAAAATTAATATCTTTACTTTTATCAAACAAAGAATAAAAACCAATCCAATAACCCCTGTCAGTTTTAGCAATAGAATTCCAGAGAATGTTATTTAAAGGAGTGGGGGTTGTCATCATTTCTGTATAAGATATATTTTGTTTCTTCATTGATTCTTCAATAATAGTATCAACATGGATTTTATTTATGAAAGTGAAAACTAAATAAAGACCGCTCAATATTAATCCCACGTAAGTCCATGCTTTTCTTCGCTTTGATTTAGAATTTAAAAAGAGTAAAGCTATGACACTTATTAATAAAGGCAAAGTATAAACAGGGTCGGCAACAAAAATTGTATTGAATGAAATCCGAACATGACTGAATGGCTCGAGCCAACCTGTTCCATAAGAAGTTAAAGAATCAATAAACAGATGTGATAACCATGTGATGCCGATTAACTTCAGCCAATCACGATAATTAGTAAAAGGGTATTTATAACACCGCATAAAACCATAAGAAAAAAGAGGGATAAGCAGCAAAGCAAAAAGAAAGGAATGACAGAAACCCCGATGTGCAAGCAATGCATCGACAGGGTTCATGAAGAAATTTGAAACAACATCTATATCAGGGAAATTACTGAATAACGCTCCCCAAAGCATTGCCTTCTTGCCTATCTTTCTGCCCAATACAGCTTCACCCACTGCTGCACCAAGAACAGTATGTGTAAGCGTATCCATTTTAATTCAGTTAAGTTCTTTTTATGAACTTACTTAATTTCTCATTTTAGATATTTTCTCGGGACTGATTACCGTGATGTTACTTCCTTTCAGATCAATTAAACCTTCTTCGCGGAAATCTGATAAAGTTCTGATTAAAGACTCAGTAGCGGTTCCAACAAGATTTGATAAATCTTCTCGTGTTATGTTTATTATAAAAGGGTCTTTACTATCTTTATGATAACGATCGTATAATAAAACCAATGCATCTGCAACTCTCCTTCGAACAGAGTTATATGCAAGATTAAGCAGTTTCTCTTCCTTATCTTTAATATTATTCGCCATCATTTTGATGAATTTCCCTGATACTTCCCTGTTATTATATAATAAAGATAAGAAATCATGTTTAGGAATCATACAAACCTCAGCATCTTCCAAAACTGTTGCTGATTCAGAGTAAGGAGTATCGTCGAAAATTGCACTATAACCAAAAAAATCACCTTCTTTATATAAATCAACAATATATTCCTTCCCTTCAGAATTGGACTTGTGGGTCTTTACTTTTCCTTTACTGATAAAATAAATTCCATTAGCCATTCCTCCTTCCATATATATTGTATCTTTCTTTTTATAGGTTTTAAACTTCCTGTCGGTTGAAAGTTTATTAAGCTCTTCCAAACCTTTTACGTTATCTAAAAACTCATTTAAACCTGATTCGTCAGGAGAATATTCTTTTTTCAGGAATTCATTTTTCTTTAACCTCATCTCAACTGCATCAAGTAATTCAACATCATTAAAAGGCTTGGTAATATAATCATCGGCTCCAAGATTCATTCCTTTTCTGAAATCTGTTTTCTCTGCTTTTGCAGTAAGAAAAATAAAAGGAATAGTCATGGTATCAGGATTTTTCCCTAATATATGTAATACACCGTATCCATCCAGTTCAGGCATCATAATATCACAAATAATTAAATCAGGTTTATGCTTATTTGCTAAATCAACACCTACTTTCCCGTTCTGAGCTGTAAGGACTTTAAAGCCCGCCAGTTCAAGGATTTCGGCAATGTTCTCTCGCATTTCGTTGTTGTCTTCAATCAGTAAAATATTCTTCATAAATTTAATTAATTATATCGGTAAGTTAACTATAAAGGTAGTTCCTTTATTCAATTCGCTTGCAAAGGTAATGTTTCCCTGCATCAATTCAACATATTTTTTAACAATATTTAAACCAAGACCGGTTCCTTGAATGTTTGTTGAGTTATCTGCTCTGAAAAATCGCTCAAACAAATGCTCTTTATCACTTTCGGAATACCTATGCCTTCATCCTTTATTTTAAGGGTTAATAATGAGTCATTGATTTCATGACTGAGGTAAATTTTATCATTCTCATCAGAATATTTAATGGAATTGGATGTCAGATTAATCAAAACATTTTTTAATAATTGTTTGTCCTGGTAAATAAAAACGCCATCCTGGTTCGGATGACTGTAAATAATCTGCTGTCCTTTCTTCACTACCGAATTCATTTCAGTAATTATCTCTTCAACAAAAGGAACAAGTTCAATTTCTACCGGGTGACTCATTATTTTTCCTTCTTCAAGCTTACTGATGGAAAGGAAATCATTCAATATCTCGGTAAGATTCTGGACTGATGACTTTATCCTGTTTATATGTTTTAAACGCTTATCGTTATCTTCGTTTGTTGGATATTTTGAAATCAAAGAAGCCGACGAAAGTATTGTTGTCAGCGGTGTTCTGAACTCATGTGAAGCCATAGAAACAAAGCGCGATTTCATTTCATTCAGTTCCTTTTCTTTTTCAAGTTCTTTCTTCATTTCCTGTTCTTTTCTTATGCTTTCTTCCGCTTTCTTTTTATCGGTGATATCTTCACCGGCACTTAAAATAGAAACAGGTGTTCCTTTTTCATCTCTGATGATGGTGTTATTCCATGAAATCAACCTTTCATCGCCGCTTTTGGTGATGATTATATTTTCATGATTATGCAGTTTGATTCTTTTTTCTGATAAAAGATCTTCGAATAATTGCTGTCTTGATGCCTTATCTTCCTCCCTCACCATTATATCAATCCATTTTTTTCCAATCAGTTCATCTTCCTCGTAACCTGTCACATTGCAACCGGTTTGATTGATAAGAGCAATGGTATGGTCTTTATTAAATACCACAAACAGAATCGGTGCTACGTCAAGGTACATCTGTGCTATCTCTTTTTCCTTTCTGATGTTCTCTTCTGCTTTCTTTCTTTCTGTGATATCAATAATAAAACCTATTACAAAAGTACCTTCCGATGTTTTGAAATTACTTAAACTTATCTCCACCGGAAATTCGGTTCCATCTTTCTTTCTTCCATATAACTCCATTCCTTTTCCCATCGGGCGTGGACGAGGATTGTGTATATATGTATCGCGTTGTTTTACATGCCTGCCGGTAAATCGTTCAGGAATCAAAGTTTCTATTTTAACACCTATCAATTCATCTCTTTCGTAACCAAATTGTTTTTCACATTCAGGGTTGGTAATCACAATTTCGGCATTACTGTTAACAATCAGCATACCCTCGGTAGCGTAGTTAAACAAGGCATCCAGCCGCTCCTTGTTTTTTAATTCTTTGGCAATGGATGTTTTATATTTAAAGACAAAATATACGGCAGACCACACCGCCATCGCCGCAAATATCCTGTTGATTACTTCAATCCATTGTTCATGGGCTCCTGCATGAGCTAAAAAAAATCCTAAGATAACTAAAACAGTTGCCAATAAGCCTGAATACAGGGTAACCCGCAATCCATTTATCCACAAAGTGATTAAAACAACAGCAACATAAGCTACTCCAACAGTGATACCAAGAGGACTGATTAAATCTGTGACAAATATTGCTGCGGAAGCAAATGTTCCAATCAGGACAAAGGATTTACTGCTGCCGGTGGATAACATTTTTATATAAAATATTTATTTATTGATAGAGATGCAAAGATATGAAATTAATAGTTAGTGTTGAGATTTGACAACTTTCCAAAAGTTGTCAAATCTTATTATGAATATATAATCCATTATTAAAGTTTTAATAGTTCATTCTACTTAAATTAAGTGTAATATTGCAGAGTTGGAATAAATGTCAATAAAAATTATTTAGAAGATGATAAAAGGTGGTTCGATGATGAAATATGGGGATTCAATCATCGCATATGTTAAGACAACCTCCTTATGTTTTAGGACAACCTCACTATGTTTTAAGACATCCTTCCGATATTTTAAGACAACCTCCCTATGGTTTAAGACAACCTTGTCATGTTTTAAGACATCCTCGCCATGTTTTAGGACATCCCTCCCGTGGTTGTCTTAAATTTTAAGATAAAAAACGATGAATATAATATATAAAACTTAACATTTATGGCAAACAACGCAGATTGGCTTCCGAAGCCAATAAAGACTTTCGACACTTTTTAGAATATCTTTTGTAAGGGAGTAAATTCAAACAGGATTGCATGGAAAATCACCGCCTCAAAAAACACTGCTTTGCAAAATTTAAAGGGTACTTATGATGGTTATTATGCTATTACAATAAAGAAAAGCACATCAACACCTAATGATTTTGTTAATACTAAGTCGGCTCGAAAAGCTTTAAAAAGTTATATCCGTAAGCTTACATCTCAAGAGATAAAGAACAACACCAACATGACGGATGTTAACCGCAAGGATATTGGCGTTCCTAATGCTGCTGCTTCAAGAACACGTTCTAAAATCAGTGCTGTTTCTCCTGTAGTTACCTATAAAGTTGTTGCAAGTTTAATAGGGCAATATGGTTTCACTCCTAAGAAAAAACCTAAAGGTCAGAGTGGTTATTATATAAAAACCGGATTTTATTTATTAGGTGAGACGCCCCCGGTAGAAAGAAAATGTACTCAAGTTGATATTATTGGTAAGGCATCTGTGCCTGTAATTTATGATGAATCAAATAAGGGCATGTTGTTTATAAGTTACATTCGATATATTAATACCAATGGTAAATTGGGGAAAGCCGCCACAATATATTACGGAACGGTTTCGTAAACTCTATCTTTTTTGTTTACCTTTGCCCTCCCAAATAAAAAATTAAGTGAAAACTATAAAACCAAGGATACTCGGATTAATCAATACAATAATTACAGGTGCGGTAACCGGATTTGTGCTGGCTACCTACATATCTGGCATGGAAGAGAATTCGAGGTGCGAGTATTGTTCGATGATGATTTATCCTTCGATGGTATTTATGATACTTCTCTTCCCCGGCGTTTATACATTGTTTTGTCCGATAAAGAGTTTTAACAAAAGAAAATCATTGTTGAATACTTTAAATATTATCGGGATATTGCTTTCTCTTGGTGCAATTATATTTAATATCATGTCTTCACCATCTGCAAATAATTAATTAATAAATCCATAAACTAACTAGATAAAACTAATATGAAAATGAAAAAAATCTTACTGACTGCATTAACTTTGCTATGTGTTTCTTTAGCTATGGCTCAGACATCTCCTGTTCCTGTTGGTTATAAATTAACTCAAGCTGAAGATTATAAAAAGTATGAAAAAGATATTCTGAAAACAATTGACTATCTTGAAAATACTCCTATAAATACTCAAAAGGAAAATCGTTTAAAAGCAAAAGATTTCCTTCTTGAATGGATTACAGGAAGCCCCGATGTAACTCTTGTTATGAGTTCGAACATACTTGTTTTTACAGATAGAAATCCTGAATTACTTGTTGCATTTATGGGAGGATATACGCGTTATGCAATTCAACATCCCGAAGATAAAGAAACAGTAAAAGGAAATATGGCAGGATTGAAAAGTGTTATCAAAGTTTATAAAATGGGTAATGGAATGAAGGATGATGATAAAGTAAATAAGCTCGTAAAGACTGATGCAAAAGGAGACCTTGAAAAGTGGGTGAAAGAACAACTTGCAAAGGACGCAAAGAAATAATAAATAGTAATTAATAAATATTTAATAACGATGAAGTATTTACCGATAGACAAAAAACTTTTTGTTGAGAACAGAAAACGTTTCACTGCGCAGATGAAACCAAACTCTGTGGCCATTTTTAATTCTAATGATGAGATGCCACGCAATGGCGACCAGACTTATGTTTTCCGTCAGCATTCCGATATGTTCTATCTGACAGGAATAGAACAGGAACAAACAATATTAGTTCTCTTTCCGGATAGTCCTCTTCCTCAATATAAAGAGGTTTTATTCATCAAACAAACCAGTGAAAAAATTGCAATATGGGAAGGACATAAGTACTCTATGGATGAAGCAAGAGCCACATCGGGTGTGGAAACCATCATTTGGGTTGATGATTTCAATACGGTACTTCCTGTGTTGATGCATCATGCACATAAGGTCTATCTCAACAGCAATGAAAACGATAGATATGCACATGCAGTTCCCTATAAAGATTTAAGATTTATAAAGATGCTGATGGATACTTATCCGTTGCATCATTACAATCGTTCGGCACCGATTATGGCTGCATTGAGAGCAGTTAAATCTGATGAAGAAGAGAAACAAATTCAGATTGCATGTGATATAACCGGGAAGGCGTTTCATCGCGTATTAAAGTTTGTAAAACCCGGTGTGATGGAGTATGAAATAGAGGCGGAGATAACGCATGAGTTCCTTCGAAACCGTGCCACAGGGCATTCTTATTATCCTATCATCGCTTCCGGAAACAGTGCCAATGTATTGCATTATAATGAGAATAATAAAGAGTGCAAAGCCGGTGAAGTTATACTGCTTGATTTTGGTTGTGAGTATGCAAACTATGCTGCTGATATGACGCGTAGTATTCCCGTCAATGGAAAGTTTACGAAGAGACAGAAAGAAGTTTACAATGCTGTTTTAAGAGTGATGAGAGCAGCAACTTCCATGCTTGTTGTGGGAACTATGTTGGAAGATTATCATAAGGAAGTCGGGAAGATAATGGAGAAAGAATTGCTTGGTTTAGGATTATTAAAAAAGGAAGATATAGCAAAACAAAATCCAGCATGGCCCGCTTATAAAAAGTATTTTATGCACGGCACTTCGCACTTCTTAGGCTTGGATGTTCATGATATCGGTAATCGTTATAAACCTTTCCAGGCAGGCAATGTCTGGACTTGCGAACCCGGAATATATATCCCTGAAGAAGGGTTGGGTATTCGCTTGGAGAATGATATTCTAATCACCGAAAAAGGTCCTGTTGACTTGATGAAAAACATTCCTGTCGAAGCTGATGAAATTGAAGCATTGATGAATAAATAATCTGTTATGAAATCTCAATTAGTAAAATATACCGAATACAATATCTGGGCAAACAGGAATCATACAGATATAATTTCCTCATTAACTGAGGAACAAATAGATAAAGTTCAGGTAAGTAGTTTCCCATCTATCCGCAAAACATTGTATCATACCTGGGATGCGCAAGGAATATGGACAAAACGATTAACTGGAGGAACAGTTACTGATTGGCCCAGCAAGAATTTCAAAGGAACAACACAGGATGCAATAGATAATTTCCTGAATTCATCCAGAGAGTTTGATGAGTTGGTAAAAGGTTTTAACGAAGAAGAATTTCATAACACTATACAATATAAAAACCTTGAAGGAAAGGAATTTAATAACACCCTTGCAGATATTGTAATGCATGTAATGAATCATTCTACTTTTCATCGGGGTCAATTGATTTCCATGTTCAGAGATGTAGGAATAACGAAGATACCACCCACTGATTTTATTGCTTTCTGCAGATTATAATCCGCTATTCCATTTATTATCTCTAATATTGCAAACGGTTAAAAACAATTATTAATTCATATTATAATGACACTTATTACAGAAGAAACTTTAGATAGCACCCTTGACAATATTACCGCTCTTGATGAAGAAGGATTGAGCGAACTTTTCAGCGATTACTTTGCTCGTCAACCTTTCCTGATGACTTATATCATGACAACTTCCGAATCATTGGCAAATGATGCAGCGCGAAATGATTTGGTTTTTATGTTGTTATTAACGATGGAATGTTTTTATAGTTTTGATAAAACAATTCCCTTGGTAACAGAAGAACAAATTGAAGAAGAAGAAAATAAACAATTGGAAATATTAGAGAAGTTTGAGAAAATCACTGATGAAGCTGAACAGGAAGAAATGGCAATGTCTTTAGTTTCTTCTCAGGTTCATCTTTTTGAATATTTAGGTGATATAATGAACGGAGGAGAAGAAGATGATTCACAATCAAACTTCAATGATGATGATGCCGGTGCGGCATTTGGAAGTATGAAACTCGTTGCAGACCTACTTACCAAAGCTACCGATTACAAATAGTTTTTATAAATAATCCTTAACAGTAGTTATTGGGATTTATAATATTTAGTTGTAAAGATTACTTTAGATTTAATTGATTATCTTTACCCCATGAATAAAATTTTCCTTCTCATTCTTCTCTCTTCACTCTTCGTTCTGCAGTGTTTTGCACAGCCAACTATCAATTGGGAAAAATCTTTTGGAGGAACACAGGATGAATTGGGATACTCCATTATTCAAACAAATGATGGAGGATATATTGTTGCAGGTTCAACCACTTCCAATGATAATGATGTAAGCGGTAATCACAGTATCTATTCCGATTTCTGGGTTGTTAAAATGGATAACATAGGAACTATACAATGGCAAAAATGTTATGGCGGAACTAATAACGAAGGTGCAACCTCAATCATTCAAACAACAGATGGAGGTTATGCCATTACAGGATATGCAACTTCCACCGATGGTGATGTTACAGGTAATCATGGAGGACAGGATTATTGGGTTGTTAAAATAAATAGCGGAGGAACAATTCAATGGAAAAAATGTTACGGTGGCACAGGAGAGGATTATGCGAGTAAGATTATACAGACTTATGATGGAGGATATGCAATAATAGGTTATACTTATTCTAATGATGGAGATGTTACGGGTTATCATGGCAGTGGTGACTGCTGGTTAGTTAAGACGGATACAACAGGTGCAATCCAATGGCAGAAGTGTTATGGAGGAACACGATTAGACCAGGCAAATTCTATTGTTCAGACTGCTGATAGCGGCTTTGCTATAGCCGGTTTAACTAATTCTATAGATGGTGATGTAACCGGATGGCATAATGGTTATGATACGAATCAAAGTTACTATACTTATGATTACTGGGTTATCAAAACAAATAAAACAGGAAGTATTCAATGGGAGAAATGTTATGGAGGAAGTTGGTATGATGAAGCAAATTCAATTCTTCAAACTGCTGATGGAGGATATGTAGTTGCTGGTGAAACAGGCTCTATTGATGGTGATGTTACCGGAGATCATTCCTATAGCAATGATTATTGGGTCATTAAACTTGATAGTTCAGGCACTATACAATGGGAGAAATGTTATGGAGGTTCTAATGAAGACTGGGCAAACTCTATTATTCATGATAATGGTGGAGGATATGTCCTTGCAGGAGTTGCTAATTCAAATGATGGAAATGTAACAGGATTTCATGGAGGTGCTGATTATTGGATTGTGAAGATTGACACATCCGGTGCAATCAAATGGGAGGAATGTCTTGGTGGCACTGGTGGTGATGAAGCTAATTCAATCATTCAAACATCTGACAATGGATATGCTGTTATAGGTTGGTCTAAGTCTGTTGATGATGAGGTTACTGGTAATCATGGTGGTTGGGATTATTGGATAGTTAAGCTGAATAGTTATAGCGGAATAGATGAGATTAATAATCTTTCTTCGATATTAAAAATCTATCCGAATCCTTTCTCCACATCTGCCACAATAGTTATTAATGGGGTAGAGACGTATTGCAATACGTCTCTACAAATATATAATTTGATAGGGCAGGAGGTAAGAAGCATTAATGTTGGAACGAATACTATTACTATTAATCGTGAACAACTTCCCAGCGGAATGTATTTCTACAAACTTAGTAATAGTGGAAAAGGAGTTATAGCAACGGGGAAGTTTGTAATTGTTGATAAGTAATTATTAATTCTTAATCACAGCTATCTTCCCTTTCCCCTCAATTCCCTTCTCTCCAATTATCTCCCAATAATAAATTCCATTGCTTAAATTGGAAACATTTATGATTGATGATTGTTGATTGATGATTGCTTGTGAATAAACTTTTCTTCCTGACAAATCAAAGATTAGAAATTGAGAATTGAGAAGATTACATGTAAGCGTAAAGTTACCATCATTTGGATTTGGATAAACTTTTATATCACATACTGATAAACCAACATCTTGGATTCCTGTCATGATGGAAGTTGTATCATAAGTCATAGTTATTAAGGGAACAAAAATATTTGTGTTATTAGGGAAAGTATCAGCACCTACATCATAGGCATGATTAATTCTCAGTAGTGTTGTACTATCAAGGTAAGGAAGTGATGATGGTTGAAACATATACCCTGCATTATCTGAATTAGGACCCGAACTATAAAAACTGATTCTATAAGTAACCCCTGTATCTAATATATAAGAAACCGGGACATTAACGGTTCCGTTATTAATATTATAAACTGTGGTATCATGAGAAAATAATAATGCATGGGTTGTACTATTGTAAATTCTTGCACTCAGATTTGCAGTTCCATCGCCACCAACCCAATATCCATGAACAGACATAGAAGTAAGATGAATATTATGGGTGGATAAAACTGTTACATCAACTGCTCTGTTCTCATTAAAACTTTGAGGAACACCTGTTATTGAACCACTAACACCAGTTGTAAGATTTATAATCTGTGCAAATGATGATGTTGTAAAAATGATAATTGACAATAGTAATGATATTTTATATTTCATATAGTTTTGTTTTTATTTGCAGGCAAAGGTATGGGAAATAATTGATTATTGAAGGAAATCTTTAATCACCTGCTATCAATGCATTATCGCAATCTTTCCTTTTCCCTCAATTGTATTATCGCTTATCATCTCCCAATAATAAATACCATTGGTTAAATTTGAAACATTTATGATTGCTGATTGCTGATTAGAGATTTGTTGAGAATAAATTTCTCTTCCCATCACATCCATAATTCTTAAATTGTAAATTTCAAATTGCAAATTATCAAATGTTAAGATGCCTGATGCAGGGTTAGGATAAACTGTTATTTGATTTTCTTCTGTTAATTCAGTCATGCCACTAGTACACAGAACAGTAACAATATTTGTCGGACTTATCTGTATCGGGGCATTAGCATGAACAAGAAGAGTGTCATGGATAATAGAAGGATTATTAAAAGCCTGAAAATTTCTAACCACTCTTGTAATATTAAATGCTACTTCATCGCATCCTGTATAACCATTAGAATCTGCTTTGGCGAAATAAATATTTGGGGAAGCATCAGGAGTATTACCGCAAAAAGAATAGCCACCATCAGCAGCAGGAGTAACACATATACCATGCGTTATACCTGCACACCAATACCTGTTACACCATTGAACGACTCCTGCATTATCGGTTTTCATTAATACAGCATTATTATATTGTGTGGTACTAAAGTCGAGGTCTGCACAAATAATTAAACCCCCGTCATCACTTATTTTAACACAATTACCCCAAAACTGCTGACTTGTAGTATCGCCATGATATACCGAAGACCATTGTGCAATGCCGGAACTATCTGTTTTAAGCAACAGTAATTGCCGGGCGTTACTTCCCGAACCCATTCCGGTAACAATAAATCCGCTATCTGGAGTCTGATGAACTGAATAAGCTTGTCCGAAATAATGATAAGTGGTATCAGAATAATACTTCGACCATACAATAGCACCATTATTATCCAACCGGATTAATTGCGGTCCTAATCCATCTCCACAAAGAATATAGCCATTATTTGCAAGTTCAATTTTATAAAATTCAGCTTTAGATTGTTGATTCACGTAGTTATTCGACCATTCAATCTGCCCTGCACTATCCGTTTTAATTACTCCATACGCAGAAATCGTGAAGCTGTTATCTTCAAGTGCACCTGCTATTATATACCCTTTATCCGGACATTCCTTTGCGCTTACTGCAAGCAAGTTGGCTCCAATTCCATTATATGTGTAGTCATCTAAATAATCATTCGAAGGAGGCTCATACTGTTTTGTCCATTGTACATTACCATTCACATCGGTTTTTATAAGGTTATAAAAATTAACAGAGCCCGCATTTACTGTTCCTCCTGCAACTATATATCCTCCATCCAAGGTTTGTGCGCAGTAACTGCCTTGCGAACCCATCGGATAATCATACTCCTTGGTCCACATAACATTTCCATTGCCACCAATTCTGATTAAAACACATTGCTGATTCCCGTCGCTGCCCATAACAAAGCCGGTCATTATCGTTCCTTGCTCACCTGCATGGCATTGATTAATATAATAAGCGTTATCGTTATTAGAGATGTTGAATTTCTCCTGAAATCTTATTTGTTGCGCATGCAAGATAAGAGAAGAACAGGTGAATGAAATAATAAATAATTGTACAATTTTCTTTTTCATATATCTTTTTGTTTTTATTGGTGAAGTGTGAAGTTAAGAAATATTTCTCTCTCCACCAAACACTTCTGGTTTATTTCCTGTCCCGGAGATTAAACTTTACCGTAGTTTCAAACTTTGCTAAAGTTAAAATGTATAAAGCATCAATGCATAATCGCTATCTTCCCTTTCCCCTCAATTCCCTTATCACCCATCATCTCCCAATAATAAATTCCATTACTTAAATCAGGGAGATTGATGATTGATGATTGTTGATTGATGATTGCTTGAGAATAAACTTCATTGCCTAGTACATCATATATTTTTATCTTCCCATTCCTAATTCCTAATTCGTAATTCCTAATTGAAAGTGTGAAGGTGCCAGAGGTGGGGTTGGGATATAGAATAATATTTTGTTCTGATTTTATTTCAGGAATGCCTAAATCAGATGTGCCAAATTTGGCTATAAATGGAGATTCTCCACTAATAAGTGTTAAACTATCATTCCCAATAATAAATAAATGAGGCATAAAATCTCCACCTATGTATATACTATTCGAAGGACCATTAAAAATTCCGCAAAAATCATCTCCCCCTGCTCCTAATGCAAAACCATAAATGGCATTACCGATAGAATTAAATTTTACAATAAACATTGGTTCAGGTCCATGACAAATTACATAAGGACCTGTCCAATTTAAATTTATGTTATTGAAAGAAATTGTAGAATCTTCCATACCACCACAAACATAAACACTTTCAGAGGAATCTATTGTCAAACTATAACCAATCCCATTCCCTATTCCCCTATTTGCCCATTGTAACTGACCAGAAGAATCATATTTAACAATAAAAACGTTGTCACCACCCACTCCATTATAAAGTAATGTATCTGAATCAATAAAAATAGCACCGGATTCATAATATCCGGTTACATAAACATTTCCATGCGAATCGGTTTTAACAAAGTTACCAACATCAGTACACTGCCCTTTTGCATTTTTTACCCATTTAACATTTCCAGAAGTATCATATTTTGCCAGAAAAAAATCAGCCGTACCAGAGGAATTTATAATACTGTCCAAACCAAAATGAGCAACCTGGCTATTAAAAAATCCTGTAATATAAACGTTGCCAAATAAATCACATGCAACCCAGTTTGCTTCGTCATCATTTAATCCTCCGGCACTTTTTGCCCAGAGCGCATTACCTGAAGAATCATATTTTGCAAGAAAAATATTACAAATCCCTCCCGAAGATGAATTAAATATTGTGTAGTTTCCAAATGACAATGCAAATGAATTATAAATGCCTGTAACGTATATGTTTCCTAATGCATCAATTGCTAATCCTTGTCCACATTCATATCCATTTCCACCAATTCCTTTTGCCCAGATTACATTTCCACCAGCATCATATTTTACAAAGTACATGTCGGCGTTATTACTGTGATTAATTAAAGTAAAAGCACCAAATGTAATTGTTGAGCTAATAAACATTCCAGTAATATAAACATTTCCTGAAGCATCTATTGCAATCCCACTTGGACTATTAGCTGAGCTAGCAGAGTCATTTGGACTTTTAACCCAAACAACATTTCCTGACGAATTATATTTTGCCAGAAAAACACTTTCATTACCATTCGGCGGTGTAGTTATTACCGAATATGAATCAAAAGTAAGAGTTGATTCAAAAGTACCGGCAAGGTAAACATTTCCTGAATCATCCGAAGCCATGCATGAAACTTCACCAAAACCAATTGCTTGTTTTGCCCATTCCCAAGTTGGTTGTTGTGCATTTGCATTCAACACAAAAATTGTAAGGATTGCAAATAATAAAAATAGTTTTCTCATATGATTAATATTTAAATTCAATCCCCAAAAGTAATACTATTTTCCCCAGCATTTACCAAACCCCATGTATTTATTATCCACAATCCCTTCAAAACAAATAATAATCGCATGAAAATAGTTTGTTTATAAAGTTAATTTCATACATTCGCCCCATGTATCCAAATATTTCTGTTCCTATTTTTAAACTTCATCTGGAGATTAGTCTTAAAATGACACTTCTTTTGCTGCGTGCAAAAAGCTTTCTCCAGGTATGGCTGAACTGAAGTCCCCTTCTTTTATTCTTTGGGTTGATTATAAGATAATTCTCAAATCTCAACTCTCCATTCTCAATTCTTTTCTAAGATTTAAACCTTCTTTATCCATGACCTCTATATATAAGGTTATGGATTTTATCGGAAAATCGGTGAAAAGGCAATATGGTTTCATCAATTATATTACCATATTCAACGATTATATTGTTATAAAAATGATTTCTATTATCATAAAAATGGTTTTTCTTTTAATAAAAATGATTTCTATTACCATAAAAATGATTTTTCTTTTAATAAAAATGATTTCTATTACCATAAAAATGGTCTTTCTTTCAATAAAAATGATTTCTATTACTATAAAAATGATTTTTCTTTTAATAAAAATGATTTTTATTATAATAAAAGTCTCTTATATGGTAATATTGGCGATAAAACCATATTGGGTTTTTGCCCTGTTTACAGCTAAAACAGTATTATCGACCTTAAAAAATAAACAAATGGAACGCTCCAAAATCAGGTTTTGTGATGTCAGACACATCTTTATGCCATCGGAGCAAATATTAAAACTAATAAAAATAAACCGGGATAACACACCGGAGACCGGAATACACCACCGGCAGTAATTGGATGAAAATTCCCTACAAATAAGTTGGTTCGAAGAGTATTAATTGCAAAAATTTTGAAAATTATGGCAATCATAAAAATAAAAATTGATTACAGTAAACATACCGACGAAGAATTGATGGTGGCAGCACTCATCCTTGTTAGTATGATGACAGGTAACACAAACTTTTCCACGCCCTCGCCAACCATTCCTGTTCTTCAGACTTCGCTCACTGCGTTTACTGTCGCTTATGTTAAAGCCGCCTATGGTGGTGTAATTTTAACACAGACGAAAAACGATGCTCGCGATGCCCTGATAACATTGATGGTGGCATTGGCAGGTTATGTTCAGCCCCTGTGCACCACTATTTTGATAGCTCAATCATCGGGCTTCGATTTAGCAAGTACTAACCGTACTAAGGTGGGACCACTGGCAAAAATCCTCTTACTTCATTTTGAGGATGGACCTGTTTCCGGAAGCGAAGAAATAACTATTGACAAGGCAATCGCCAACGCCAGTAGCTATTTATTCATGATCGCTCAAGGAACAGCGCTCCCGAGGGTATGGACTACAATTCCAAGTAACAAAGGTAAAATCATAGCCCGTGGATTAATCGTTGGAGAATCGCTCATATCAAAATGTGCAGCGATAGGTGCCGACGAAACAATCGTATGGAGTGATGAATTTACCCTTGAATTGGTAAGGTAAGCAACCACAAAAGTCGCGCACATTAATTTTGACGCGAGCCGGTAATAAGTCGTGAAATTCTTTTAAACGAACGTTCCCCTCAATTTGACCGATAAATAATCAAATAAAAGTGGTCCAGCGTGTTAATCGGATGGAGGTACCGGAAAAACATCTTCCCTCAAGCAGGGGAAAAGGATTAAGAATTGAGACAGGAAGGGAAATGAAATTGCCCAAGCCAGGATTATCGATTCTTAATCCTTTTTATTTTTTATATAAAGAATTTATTGTAGCTTTACAAACTTAAATGAAATGGATAGGATGAGGAAAATAATCGGGATTATAGTTTTTGTTTTTGCTTTTGGGCAAATAATTAAGGGGCAATATATTACTACTGTTGTTGGTAATGGTATTCAGGGTAATTATGGTAATGGCGATACTGCAACATTATGCGAACTTAATAACCCTACTGGTGTAGCTTTGGATTCAATGGGCAATATTTACATCGCTGATAATGAAAATAATTCTATACGAAAAGTAAACTTTTCGACGGATATTATTAGTGCTATTGTTAATTCCTCAGTTGGAGGTTCTGGCGGAGACGGCGGTCTTGCAATAAATGCCCATATTATGAATCCTCAAAATGTAGCAATAGATGATTCTGGAAATATATATATAGTTGATAAAGCAAATATAAAAATTAGAAAAATAACTGCTTTAACAGGAATTATTAATACTGTTGCAGGTAATGGAGTAAATGGTTATAATGGAGACAGTATTTTGGCAACATCCGCAGAACTTTGGTTACCCAATGCAATTGCTTTAGATGCCTCGAGAAACCTTTATATTGCTGATGAAAGCAATAATAGAATCAGAAAGGTAGATGCCATTACTGGTATTATTACGACTGTTGCAGGAGATGGTACTTATGGTTTTGGAGGAGATTCAGGACTTGCAACACTAGCACAATTACGTTATCCAAATGGAGTTGCAATTGATGCAGCAGGAAATATTTTTATTTGTGATGAGAACAATTATAGAATCAGAAAGGTAGACGCCTCCACTGGAATAATTACTACTGTAGCTGGAGGTGGTAGTGGACTTGAAGATGGTGGACTTGCAACAAATGCTCAATTATATCAACCTAGTAATGTTGGAATTGATTCTTATGACAATATTTATATTTGTGATTTGACATATCCTCGGATTCGTAAGGTTTATGCCAATTCTGGAATAATAACTTCAATTGCTGGAGATGGGTATATAGGATATAATGGAGATAATATTATTGCTACTAGTGCAAATTTAGATTATATTCAATCTGTAGCTATAGACAATTTTGGAAATGTTTATATCGCTGATATGGACAATGAAAGAATCAGAAAAGTAACACCTTGCACTCCACCACCACCACCAAATATTACAATAAATGGTTCAACAACATTTTGTCAAGGAGACTCTTTACATCTTTCTTCAAGCACTGCAACTTACTATTTGTGGAGTAATGGTAGTCGTAATCAAAGTATTAATGTTCATTCTTCAGGAAATTATTCTGTTACAATTACTGACAGTGCGGGATGTATTGCCTCATCCACAATAACCGCTGTTACTGTCAATCCAACGTATATACAGAATGATTCAGCAAACATTTGTCAGGGAAACACATATACTTTCCCTGATGGAACATCGATTAATGCGATGGCTGATACTGTTCAAACAAGTCATTTTACATCAATAAATTTATGTGACAGTGCAATTGTTACAACATTAATAGTTAATCCTATCTATTCTCAAAACGTTTCAGCATTTATATGTCCGGGTAATACATATACATTTCCTGATGGAATTATTTCTTCTGTCGATACTATAGATACAAGTCATCTAAGTTCCATGAATTTATGTGATAGTATTATTATTACAACCCTTATAGTTTACGCTAATTATAATCAAAATGTTTCAGTCTCTATCTGTCAAGGGAGCATTTATACATTCCCTGATAGTACAACTTCTAACATTGATACTATTCAAACAAGTCATCTGACAACAATAAATTCTTGTGATAGTATAATTGTTACTACCCTAACAGTAAACACAGTTGATACATCTGTTACAGTTTCAATCCCAACATTTACCTCCAATGCAACATCAGCTACTTATCATTGGATGGATTGCAATGCGATGGATACAATAGCAGGAGCAACCAATCAAAGTTATACAGCAATAGCAAATGGAAGTTATGCAGTAATAGTTACACAAAATGGTTGTACAGATACTTCATCTTGTTATGATATTTTCAGCGTTGGTATAAATAATATAAATGATTCAAAAACTATTTATGTATTTCCTAATCCTGCAAATACTATTCTTACTATTCATTCTCAACTCTCCATTCTCCCATCTCAATTATTCATCACCGATATTCTCGGCAACGAAGTTTATTCTCAACCAATCATCAATCAACAATCATCCGTCATCAATCTCTCTAACTGGAGCAATGGAGTATATTTCTATGAGATAAGAAATGAAAGAGAAACATGGAGAGGGAAGTTTGTGGTTGAGAAATAAATAAGAATTTATTAAGATAAAAATTTTTCTCACCACTAAGGCACTAAGTACACTTAGAAACACTTAGTGAATCTAAGTGTACTTAGTGCCTTAGTGGTAAATTTTGTTCCGGAAGAATAAAAATGTAAATTTGTCTCATTAAAATTAAACAATCACTCAATTGAATTCAATATGAAGAAATCAATTACTAAAATTTCATTAATCTGTTTTTTATTTCTTAGTATAAATACTAAATCACAGACTGGCGTTTATGTGCCGCAATTACAAAACTTCGATACTGCCATGATTGGTTTATTAAATCAATATGGAGTTCCTGGTGGACAACTTGCAATAACTTATTATGGTCGTTTGGTTTATAATCGCGGCTTTGGATATGCAGATACTGCAAGTCATACTCTTGTATGTCCTGATAATGTTTTTCGATTGGCAAGTGTATCTAAGCAAATTACATCGGTAACAATTATGCATTTATATGAACAGGGAAGAGTACATTTAGATGATACCGTATTTGGTGTCAATGGAATATTAAACGACACCATCTATCAGAATGTCCTCGACCCTCGTGTATTTGATATTACAGTAAGAGAATTATTGACTCATAGTGGTGGCTGGAACAGAACTATTTCAGGTGACCCTATGTTTGATGCTTATAATATTGCAGTTGCCATGTCTGTAACTCCTCCGGCAAACTCAGTTACAGTAATTAAATTTGTTCTGCAATACGATACACTTGACTTTATACCCGGTACTCAATATCAATATTCGAACCTTGGCTATGCCATTCTTGGAAGAGTGATAGAGAAAATAACAGGACAGAATTATGAGACTTATGTGAGAGATTCGGTTTTACAATGGATGAATATTACCGATATGCATTCAGGATTTAATTTATTAATTAATTCTTTACCCAATGAAGTTCATTATTATGATTATCCCGGAGCTCCCTATGCATATTCTGTTTACGATAATACTACAATGGTACCATGGCCCTATGGAGGATTTAATATTGAAGCAATGGATGCAAATGGTGCATGGGTAGCATCGGCAGAAGATTTATGTAAGTTTCTTGTTTCTGTTGATGGCTTTAATACAAAACCCGATTTCCTGTTACCTGCAACTATTGATACAATGGTAAAACCTTCATTAAATAATGTCAATTATGCTTTAGGATGGCAGGTTAATTCATATAATAACTGGTGGCATACAGGTTCGCTTCCCGGAACATCTACTGAACAGGTAAGAGCCAGCAATCAATTGAACTGGGCTATATTATTAAATACACGACCATCTAATTCAACTCCACTTGTTACTGCAGCAGATCAATTAGTATGGAATGTTCTACCAACAATAAACAGCTGGCCCTTCTTTGATTTATTTGATTCTACTTATATTTGTTCAGGTACTTTTGTGAATGCTATTGAAGAAAGTTCTTCATCAATAATTGTATATCCTAATCCTGCGAATACTTCGTTAACCATTCATCAAACTAATTCTCAACTCTCAATTCTCAACTCTCAATTAATCATCACAGATATTCTCGGCAACGAAGTTTATTCTCAACCAATAAACAATCATCAATCATCAATCATCAATATTTCTAACTGGAGCAATGGAGTTTATTTTTACCAGATAAGAAATGATAGGGAAACCATGAGAGGAAAGTTTATAAAAGAGTAATTAGAAAACTAAAACAAAAATTATATGAAAAAAACTATTACAATTATTACGGCAATGCTGCTGATTTCTTTAAACACTTTCTCACAAGCACCTAATTGGACTTGGGCAAAAGATGCCTACACAGGTTATAGTCAGGCAAACTCTGTTGTAACGGATGCTTCGGGAAATGTTTATGTTGCCGGAGCATTTTATTTTCCAATAATTGTTTTTGGGAATGATACGCTTGTAAATGCAAATGCAGTTAATTACCCAGGTGATATTCTTTTAGTAAAATATGATGCCGCAGGCAATTATCTTTGGTCGAGATCAGCTGGAGGAAAGGCTGCTGATATTGCCAATGCAGTAACCACTGATGCTTTTGGAAATGTATATGTAACAGGATATTATTTTAGCGATACTCTTCATTTTGGTTCAGTTATATTAACAAATCCCGATTCCATCAGTAATATATTCCTTGCTAAATATAATTCGAATGGCAATATACTTTGGGCAAGAAGTGTTACAGGAAATTTATCGCAAACATCAAATGCTATTGTAACGGATGCTATTGGTAATGTATATATTGCAGGGAAATTCTTCAGCGATACTATAACTTTTGGCGCAACAACTTTAATAAATAAAGATACCAGTACAGATATATATGTTCAAACGACAGATATATTTATTGCCAAATATGATTCCTCAGGAAATGTTCTCTGGGCACAAAGAGCCGGAGGAAACAAGATTGAAACAGTAACTTCATTGCTTGCCGATGATGTAGGTCATATTTATATGGACGGAACTTTCCAGAGTGATACCATAAGTTTTGGCTCAGCACATTTAATAAACAATGATACTTCTGGAACTACCTCTGATATTTTTATTACTAAGTATGATACCAGTGGTACAATAATTTGGACAAAGAAAGCAGGAAGTTTAGGAAATGATATTGCAGGAACGATGACCTTAGATAATGCAAGCAATATATTTTTATCAGGGAACACTGATTTCGCTGCTTCCATAAATTTGGGTTCAGTTGTTATTTCTAATTATACAGGAAGATTTCTTGCAAAATATGATTCTGCAGGGATTACTTTATGGGCAATTAATACAGGGCAAACTGATGGTTCACCACAAGATGGAAATTTTGTAAGTACCGATGCCTTCGGAAATGTTTACCTGGCAGGGAACTTCAGAAATAATACCATCACCTTTGATACCATAACCTTAACAAATACGAATAATAATGCAACCAATGATATTTTCCTTGTTAAATATGATTCGAGCGGACATATTCATTGGGCAAAACAAGTTGCGGGAGTTTATGATGATATAGCAATGGATTTAATTTGTGATGCATCAGGAGATGTTTACATGACAGGATATTTTGGTAGCCCAACAGCTATCTTTAATCAAACTGCTTTATCAAATCCCGGAATGTATCTTGCCAAAATAGATAACACAACAGGAATTAATACTGTCAATCTAATAAATAATGGAGTTCTTGTTTATCCTAATCCGGCTTCATCTGAAATAACCATTCGCCAACTTGTCATTCCTACGAAGGAGGAATCTCTTTTCATTATTAACATATTAGGGCAAGAAGTTTATTCTCAAACGTTGAACAATTCTCAAACAACCATAAATATATCTAAATGGAGCAATGGAGTTTATTTCTATGAGATAGGTTCGGGATTACAAATCTCAACCAGCATCAGAGGGAAGTTTGTTGTGGAGAAGTAAAAGATTATGACAATAATCATAAATACAATCAATTATTTACTTACCTTTGTTGCCTGAATAAATAAAACCTTATCCAAAATGAAAAAATCACTACTTATTTTAACAATGCTCACCTTAATAGGTTGGGGCATGGATGCAAAGGCACAATCTGTTAATGATACAGTTTTCTGGCATGGTGGATGGTGCACAATTTGCGGAACGGATTATGCTTGTTCTCAAGGAGCGTTTGTTACTACCTGGAACGGAGGGACACAAACGTTTATAGATCCATTACCCATTGGTGTAACCCTAACAGGAATTATAGTTTCTGTTTGTGAAGCAGATTGTGGTGCATCAAATGTATTGGTTACCATGAATGGCACTCCGATAGGAACCTATTATCCATCAGGAACCTGTGCTTGTTATGGAAGTCTAATCTACACTGTTGCAGGAATGATAGGGAATTATAATTATCAAGGAATTAATACTTTAAATTTAGGTCCTTTTCCAAATACAAGTGTTGGTACGTCAATTTGTGTAAGCCATGCAACAATTACACTTATATATAATAATGGTGCTTATATTGCAAACAATCCAAATTACTCAATTTATTATTGCCAGGGAGGTTCCATTTCAATTCCTTACACTGCCTTTGGTAATTTCCAGAATGGTAATATTTTTACTGCGCAGTTATCAGATTCATCAGGGAGTTTTGCTTCTCCTGATACTATTGGAACGTTTGCTTCTACAACTTCAGGAATTTTATTTGGAACAATTCCTGCCGATGCTCTCAATGGAACGCATTATAGAATCAGAGTTACCAGCAGTGACACAGCATTTATCGGAAATGATAATGGAGCCGATATTACTATAGGTGCAACTACTCCTGTTATTTACCCCAGTGGCAGTGTTTCATTTTGTTCGGGAGGTGTTTTAACTTCTTCTGCGGCAGTTTCATATCTTTGGAATACCGGAGATACGACCCAAAGTATTACTGTTACTTCCACCGGAAGTTATTCAGTAACAACATCTGCAAGTTTAGGTTGTAGTGCTGTATCATTACCAACAATAGTAACCATTAATGATTCTCCAACTGTAACAATTACACCTAATGGACCAACTTCGTTTTGCAATGGAGGTTCAGTAATATTAGATGCCGGAATAGATTCAACTTATACATGGAGTGATGGCTCTACTTCTGAAACTTTAAATGTAAATACCAGTGGAACTTATTCAGTAACAATTACTGATATTCATGGTTGTACAGCAAGCACATCTCAATCAGTTAATGTTGATAATCTAACAGCCAATGCAGGACCCGACCTTAATGTGAATTGTGGTAATTCAACAGCTTTAAACATTATCGCTAATGGTCAAGGTACGTTAACTTATAGTTGGTCACCCGGGACAGGATTAAGTGATAGCACTATTTATAATCCGGTTGCAACAGTTTATAATACAATCACCTATACTTACATAGTTAATGATAGTATGTGTTCTTCAACTGGAAGCGTTTCTCTTTATGTTATTCCTTATGCACCGATTTCCATTTGTATAGTAAGCGTTGATAGTACCACGAATAAAAACATGGTAATCTGGGATCAACCATCAGGAATTCCTGTTGATTCATTTATTATTTACAGAGAAACCAATCAATCAAATGTTTATGCTCAGATTGGCTCACAGCCAGGAAGCGCATTCAGCACTTTTATTGATACCGGTTCTTATCCTCAGGTTCAGGCAAATCGTTATGAAATTGGTTTTCTTGATAGTTGTGGTTTAGTTGCTACTCAAAGCACTAATCATAAAACAATTCATCTTTCCATCAATCAAGGCTTGGGCAATACATACAATCTTATCTGGGATGCTTATGAAGGATTTGCATTCTCCAGTTACAATATATATCGAGGAACTACATTATCGAATATGGCGTTATTAACAACTATTGCAAGTAATCTTTATCAATATTCTGATCTTAATCCTCCTTTAGGAACAGTTTATTATGCAATAGAAGTTTTGAATCCCGGAAGTTGCACCCCATCTTTCAGGACAGAAAATAACAATTATAATATTTCAATGTCAAATATAACTAATTCAAGTGCATCAGGAATTCCAGGTATTTCAAGTGAATCATCTTTGAATATTTTCCCGAATCCAGCATCAAATATTATTACGATTCAGGATAGTAAACAGGAAGTATTACAATTCACAGATGTCCTTGGAAGAATGTTTAATGAGATAAGAACAAACAATAGTAAAATCACTATTGATATTTCATCATTCCCCAATATTTTCTTTGTTAAAACTGAAGGAGGAGAAGTGAGGAAAGTTGTTAAATATTAACGATCTCGCATCTGGTGCATAAGCAATATTGCAGCAGAGAAAAGAAAGAAAGCTCCCATCTGATGCAACACACCAAGCAAAACAGGAACTGCATAGAGTAATGTAAATACTCCCAATAGAAATTGATATATCAATACACTACCAAGAAGATTAACAGAGTTTCTTTGGCGTTTTGATAATTCAAACTTGATGGAAACATACCAATAAAATCCAATCAACATCACTAATATCCAGGCAATAGAACGATGGATGAACTGAACACCGGCAAGATTCTCGGTAAAGTTTCTCCACCAGGGTTGCATTACTGAAATTGCTGATGCTACCCATTCTTCTCCCATCTTCGGGAAGGTATTATAAACTTTTCCTGCATGAAGCCCTGCTACAAATGCTCCATATATTATCTGTATTGTAACAATAACAAGAATTACTTTTGAGAGTTGATACAATACTTTATGGTCGGATGATTTCGAGATATCATTATCAATTCCTTTTGGATAGATTAAATCAAGCGCAAACCAAAGTGTAAAACCAAATGTTATAAAAGCAGTAATCAGATGCGCTGCCAAACGATAATGACTTACATGCGGATCATCTTGCAATCCACTTGCAACCATAAACCATCCAAGTGCTCCCTGCAATCCTCCCAAAAGAAAAAGAAACAAAGAACGACGCATCATTATCTTATCCAACCGCTTCTTAATCGCAAAATAAATGAAGGGAATGATAAACACCACTCCAATCAATCTTCCAATTAGGCGATGAATAAACTCCCACATAAAGATGTATTTGAATTCATCCAAGCCCATATCGAAATTTATCTTCTGATATTCGGGAGTTTGCTGATATTTGGTAAAAACTTCATTCCAATCTTCATTATTCAAAGGCGGGATGCTGCCCATTATCGGTTTCCACTCGGTTATTGAAAGACCACTGTGAGTGAGGCGGGTAATTCCTCCTATTACAACCATTGCAAAAATCAGGATGCAACCGCTCATTAACCAGATGATTATTGCTTTGTTTGGGTTTGATTTCATAAGGCTGCAAAAGTAGGAAAAGATTAGGTTTAAGGATTTAATATTTAATATTCTGCAACAAACATAGGTGCTATAATTGTTCCCATATGCCATCTTGACACATCACAATGTGCTATAATTGTTTCCATATGCCATCTTGACACATCACAATGTGCCATAATTATTCCCATATAACATCTTGACACATCACAATGTGCTATAATTTTTCCAATATGCCATCTTGACATATCACAACATGCCAAAATTGTTCCCATATGGAATCTTGACACATCACAATGTGCTATAATTATTCCCAAATGGCATCTAGATGTCTAAAAATCTGGTATTTCAACCTGAAAAGGCAGATTTTAAACTTGCATGATTTATGATTTCGCCCCTGATTTATTCCATTTTCATTCATAATTCACAATGATTTAACTATTTTTGCCCCATAACTAATAAAAAACAAATAAAACAATGAAAAATTATCTATTAACAATCTTACTTTTGATTTTTGCTTTTACATCTAAAGCTCAAACAGGAAATGCTGTGCTTTTTTCTGAAAATGGAGAACAATTTACAGTGATGATGAATGGAATGGCTCAAAATGCTTTACCATCTACCAATGTTAAAATGACAAATCTGAATCCTAATTTTTATAAGGTAACAGTTGTGTTTACCGATGCTTCAATACCGACTAAGGACTTTAATTTACTCATAGAAGCGGGTCAGGAATCTACCTTTGCTCTCCATAAAAACGGAAATGGAGAATACAAGTTAAACGGAGTTAATAAAACTGCTATTGGAACCGCAACGGGTAACGCTAATGTAAATGTGGGTATGAATGTAAATGGAATGGGTATGGGAATCAGCGTTCAGGGCGCAGATATGAATGGGACAACTACTACTACAACAACTACAGTGAGTAGTTCGAGTACCTCTTCAGGCACTATTCCTGACCAGGTTTATCAAGCACCTAAGCCCGATCATTATATGATGCAAGGTTATAATGGAGCAATTGGTTGTCCGTGGCCCATGAGCGAAGGAGATTTTAATAGCGCAAAAGGTTCTATTTCATCCAAACCATTTGAAGAAAGTAAGCTTACTATTGCTAAGCAAATCATTGGAAATAACTGCCTTACATGCGGTCAGGTGAAACAGATTATGATGCTGTTCTCTTTTGAGCAAACCAAACTTGATTTTGCAAAATATGCTTATGGTTATACTTATGACCTTGGCAATTATTACAAATTGAACGATGCTTTTACATTCAGTTCTTCAATTGATGAATTGAATGCTTATATTCAGAGTCATCAGCGATAAAACTAAAAGATTTTAAATTAAATGAATAGCCTCGTTAATAGCGGGGCTATTTTATTTAACTTTGCGCCCACAAAAACAAATGAAAAACAGATTATTTTTTATTATTGCAAGTATTTTAGGAGCATTATCTGTTGCTTTCGGTGCTTTTGGGGCACATAAACTCAAGGAATTAATAAGTCCGGACCAAATAGAAGTTTATCAGAAGGGGGTGAGTTATCAGTTTTATCATACAATAGCATTATTTATAACCGCATTTCTGATGGAACGAAATGAAATCAAGTATTTTAAATGGGCAGGATATTGCTTTATCATTGGAATCATATTCTTCTCAGGTTCTTTATATTTGCTTTCGATGAATAGTATGATTGGGTTAAATGAAAAAGTAATAGGACCGATAACACCACTTGGCGGGCTTTCATTTATATTGGGATGGATGTTTTTGACTTATGGAAATATTAAACTAAGAGTAAAATGAATTCAGATTATTCAAAATATGTTTCTTTGATGCGGAAGATTGCCGATGTGAATAGCTCCATCGCCGTTCTCAGTTGGGATCAGGAAGTTTATATGCCCGAGAAAGGAGCAGAGGCGAGAGCGCAACAAGTATCAACATTGTCTGGAATCTCTCATGAATTGTTTATCAGCGATGAATTGGGAAATGTTCTGAAATCATTGGCTGAAGATGGTTCTTTATCACCCGTCGAAAAGAAGAATGTTGAAGAAACTTTGAGAGATTATCAGAGGAATAAAAAGTATTCTACAGAGTTTGTAAAGGAACTTAGTGAAACCGTTTCTCAGGCATTCCAATCATGGAGTAAAGCTAAGGATAATGATGATTTTGAAATCTTTGCCCCGCTATTAAAGAAAGTTGTTGATTTAAAGAGAAAGGAATGTGAACTGTTAGGGTATGAAGGTCATCCTTATAATGCATTATTAGATTTATATGAAAGAGGTGCAACGATATCTGGTTTAGATGTTATTTTTGAAGAAGTTAAGAAACATCTTATTCCTTTTGTGAAAAAGATTGCAAAACAGCCGCAAGTACAATCATCTTTCTTATTTAAGCACTATGATAAGAAAGAACAATGGAATTTTGGAATAGAAATGCTTACACAAATGAATTATGATTTTGAAGCCGGAAGGCAAGATGTTTCGTCTCATCCATTTACTATTTCATTCGCATCAACTGATGTTCGGGTTACAACACGAGTTAATGAAAATGATTTCAGAGAGATGCTTTGGAGTTGTATTCATGAAGGTGGTCATGCATTATATGAGCAAGGTTTGAAATCGGATAATTATGGTTTGCCTGCAGGTGAGGCAATTTCTTTGGGCATCCATGAATCACAGTCACGACTATGGGAAAATAATGTGGGTAGGTCATTAACTTACTGGAAATGCAATTATAAACGCTTGCAACAACTATTTCCTGATAACTTATCTGAAGTTACATTAGAAGAATTTTATAAAGCTATTAATGTTGTTGAACCATCTTTTATCCGAACTTCAGCCGATGAATTAACCTATCATTTTCATGTTATAATCCGTTATGAAATTGAGAAGGCATTGATTGAAGGAACTATAGAAGTGGAAGATTTACCACGTATCTGGAATGAAAAATATAAGCAATATCTAGGAATTGATGTACCTTCAAACAAACAAGGTGTATTGCAGGATATTCATTGGTCGCATGGAAGCTTTGGGTATTTCCCTACTTATTCACTTGGAAGTCTTTATGCAGCTCAATTCTTCTCAAAAGCTAAAGAATCCATTCCTGGCTTAGAAAATTTAATCGAACAAGGAAACTTGAAACCATTACTTGATTGGCTAAGGGAAAACATTCATCAATATGGCAGACAATTCACTGCTGAGGAGTTATGTGTTAAAGTAACTGGTGAGAAACTAAACTTTAAATATTTCATGGACTATGCCTGGAATAAGTTCTCTTTTATTTATAATCTGACTTAACATCTTAAGCATTTCACAAAAAAATAACTATCTGATAATGAATATCTAAAAACTTAATATTTGTCTTTCAACAAAATTTTCCCTTATTTTGCTTAATCAAAATAAAATAACACTTAAACAAATGAATGATAATAAAATGAAATCCCAATCCGAAAAGCTTTCCGACATTGGGTTAAGACATTATTCAAATGCCTTTTGGAATTTAACACCCGCTGAATTAGTTAAGGAAACTATCATAAGAAAGCAAGGTGAGCTTACAGATACAGGAGCATTGGCAATTGATACCGGTGAATTTACCGGAAGATCTCCTAAAGATAAATTTATTGTTTGCGATGACAAAACTGAAAATAGTGTATGGTGGGGCGATATTAATATAAAGTTTTCTCCCGAAAAGTTTGATAAACTTTATGACAAGGTTTGTGCATATTTTTCAGATAAAGATATTTTTGTAAGAGATTGTTATGCTTGTGCCGATTCAAAGCACAGGCTTAATATTCGAATAATCAATGAAACTCCATGGCAAAATCTATTTTCTAATAATTTATTCCTTCGCCCTTCTAAAGAAGAGATTGAAACCCAAATACCTGATTGGATAATCATTGCAGCTCCAGGTTTTAATGCCAATCCTGAAGTTGACGGTACAAGAAAACATAATTTTGCAATCGTTAATTTTACTAAAAAGATAATCCTCATAGGCGGTACTGGTTATACCGGTGAGATTAAAAAAGGAATATTTTCAGTGTTAAACTATGTTCTTCCACATGAAAAAGGTGTTTTATCAATGCATTGTTCTGCTAATATTGGAAAAGGTGGTGATACAGCTATCTTCTTTGGTTTATCAGGCACTGGTAAAACAACTCTTTCTGCAGATCCTGAGCGAGGTCTTGTTGGTGATGATGAGCATGGTTGGTCTGATGAATCAGTTTTTAATTTTGAAGGTGGTTGTTATGCTAAATGTGTTAATCTCACCAAAGAAAAGGAACCGCAGATATTTAATGCTATTAAGTTTGGAGCTTTACTAGAGAACATTAATTTCTTTGATGGTACAAGTACAGTTGATTATGAAAATATAAAGAAAACTGAAAATACACGTGTTGCTTACCCAATAAATTATATTGATAATGCTGTTGAACCATCCGTTGCAGGTATCCCGAAGAATATATTCTTCTTGACAGCCGATGCTTTTGGAGTGTTACCACCTATATCTAAACTTGATACAGGGCAGGCAATGTACCATTTCATTTCAGGTTATACTGCAAAAGTCGCCGGAACTGAAGTTGGAATCACAGAGCCACAAACTACATTCTCTGCTTGCTTCGGCAAAGCATTTCTTCCTTTGCATCCAACTAAATATGCAGAACTTTTAGGGAAGAAATTAAAAGAAAACAAAGTAAATGTTTGGTTAGTAAATACTGGTTGGTCTGGTGGACCTTATGGAATTGGCAGCCGAATCAAATTAGCTTATACTCGTGCAATTATCACTGCTGCATTGAATGGAGATTTAGATAAAATTCATTTTGATACTACCCCCATATTCAGCCTTGAAATTCCTAAAGCATGTCCAAATGTTCCATCTGAAATTTTAAATCCTAGAAATACCTGGGCTGACAAAAACGCTTATGACGCAAAAGCAAATCAATTAGCTGCCGCATTCGTTAAGAACTTTGAACAGTATGCCGACTTTGCAAATGATGAAATCCTTGCAGCAGCTCCAAAAGTCGCCGAAAACGTCTAAAAAGATTTAAGTTTTAATTAATTTAGTAGATTATACTTTGTGCTAAATACTAAGTACTAAATACTTTTTCTTATTTTTGCATCTACTAAATTTTTAAATGATTTTATCTTGAAAAATAGTAAAATATTATACCTATTTCTTTCTTTATTCTTGTTTTTGTCTCAATCAAAAACCTTTTCTCAAGGATTTTACTTTGATATTGGCGGGGGGTATGGCTTCAATAATCTTGCATCATCTAATATTCTTCTTTCTTATCAGTTAACTCCCGATGATTGGATTCCTGCCCAAATTAATGGTTCTTTTGGTAAGGGTTTGAATTATGGCGGAGATATTGGTTATCTTTTCACTCCTAATTATGGATTTGAAGTTGGTGTTAATGAATTAAGTGGAGGTACTTACACATATTCTCAAACAGGACCTAACAGCCCTTCAACGATTAATCAAAGCAATCATGGAACAATGTTCCGCATAATTCCAACCTTTAAAGTAACCAGTTCTGATGGAATAATTCAGCCCTTTGGGAAAGTTATTCCACAAAATGGAGGAAATAAGATGGATATTTATTTTAAATTCGGCATAATAGTCGGTCTTATCAATAATGTTCATTCCAGTCAAACATTAACTTATTCTGACGCTGCCGGACCAAAAGTAGTTTCTTCTGATATTACTTATTTCGGCGGAAACTCAATGGGCTATACCTTTAGAATAGGTTTAGCATTTAAGCAAAGTGATAAAATATTTTTCTTTGTGGAGGGAGTTTTAAACAGTCAGTTTTATATTCCGACAAATGGTAAAAGAACATCTTATGTGGTAAATGGATCTGATCAATTTAGTGCTTTACCTGATAATGAAAAGCAAACAACATCTGCCCCAGGTGAAAATTATCCTTTTAGCAGTTTAGGAGTTAACGCTGGTATTCAAATAAGGATGGAAAACCAGGTTAAACCGAAAAGGTGGGGAGATTAAAATTCAACAATATTTATATATTATATGGCAGAAGAGCAAAAAGAAAAATGGACAACTTACCTTGCAATTACTACTGTTTTAATTGCAGTATGTGCTACCCTTTCAACATTTAAAGGCGGAGGGTATAGCACAAAGTCTTTATTAAATCAGACACGGGCTTCTGACCAATGGTCCGATTACCAATCAAAGAGTATTAAAGGATATATTTATGATCTTCAGAAAGATAAACTGCAATTGGAACTGGATGACATGAAAGATAGAAATGTTTCTCCAAAGATTGAAGAAGAATATCTGAAGAAAATAACTAATTATACCGAGCGAGTGGGAAAATATAAGATTGAAAAAGATTCCTTAATGGGTGTTGCAATGGAATTTGAAAAGGTTCGGGATGAATCAAAAAAACATTCTGAAGTATTTGGAATGGCTGTCATCTTCCTTCAAATATCAATTTTACTTTCTTCAATTTCAGCACTAATGAAAAAGAAATACATTTGGTTCCTTAGCCTTGCAGTTGGGGCAGTAGGAATTTTTTATTTCATTGATGGGTTCCTCTTGTTCTATAACGTTTAGCAATCATTCACGAAAAACTACTCATGGACAAACAAAGAAAGTTAACACGGAAAGAAAAGATTGAGCTAAGTAATAAAGCCTCAGCTA